>Ga0247611_10000151_pt1 | contig 142789 bp, 236 predicted proteins | sample 177DNAGHGhighgp2_FD_192422 | JGI IMG/M metagenome (GOLD analysis project Ga0247611, IMG submission 192422) | Sheep rumen microbial communities from Palmerston North, Manawatu-Wanganui, New Zealand - 1770 DNA GHGhigh gp2 | ecosystem: Host-associated > Mammals > Digestive system > Stomach >...
ATAAGCATATTTATATACATAATCAGGAAGTGAGAAGTATTATTACGAACATCTTTTGTAACTTCATTCCACAACTTATATTGTTTTTCTATAGCGAGTTTAGAACAAGCATTATCAGGGTCAGATAATTTGACAAGTTCTTCTAATTTTTCAAACAATTCATCATCACTCATAGTTCTAAAATCCCTTAGTTACTGATACAGTATCGAGAGTTCCGACAAACAAAATATGAATATCGTCAAAGATAATATTCAGGCTGTGGTCATAAAACTCTTTTCCTGTATGTTCGTGATAATATTCCCATGAAACAAACTTGATGAAGTTACCCTTTGGGAATTCAAACCTATTACCTTTTCCGGGAAGAAAATGATAATCACCCTTTATCATATTTGCAAAGATAAACGAAAGGTCTAGTGCATGGTCCATTCCGTATGGTGTAATGTAGATTACGTTCTTACCTTTCTTTACGAGTTTTAATGCCCGTTTAAGGCAGCGAGTTGTCTTTCCTTTACGTCTATTCAGTTCAATCTTTTTCATTATCTTTAATTACCTCTTTAAGTGTACCATGGTCTAATGAAGTTGATAACGTTTGCAAACAATCTTTCCAATCTTTCGAACAGACATATTCATGGTCTCTGAATTTACTACTGATATTATTAAGTTTGTCTATAATATAATCTACAGTATCTTTTGCCTTACTGAACAAATCATCTTCTCTAAGATAATTACTGAGCCATTCTTCAGCTTCTTTCCGACTGTTGAAACCTGTCTTTAATGGTGGCCTACTTCTTGAATACATGTCTTCCTGTGGTTCTACCTGATAGCGAGGACCAAACTGGTTATAATCAAACGCATTATCGAGAACAGAATACTTCGGCATAACCCACCATTTGGTTTCCTTATTCTCTTCTTCCATAGTGTGAATGAACTCATTAAGTTTACTGATTTGTTCATCTGTCAAATTACTTGTATCGATTTCCATAGTTTTATCTCCTTCTCAACTTTTCATATACTTCGTTACTGATGTTAGTTATTGTGCTTTTAAGATAATCATCAGGATAACCACTAAGATGTTGAACATTGTCGTATACACTATCCATAATCTTAAGAATGTTATCTGACGTAATAGCAGGAGCACCGCACCCACGATTAATAATAGACAGAACATAAATTATAATGATATCTTTGAGAAGTGTATCAACAGCATTGAAATTCTTCTCAAGTTCCTCATACTTAGTCTTCAGTTCGTTGTATTCTCTAGTAGTCTTATTACCTGTATTCTTGGCAAGGTTATTGATAGCATCTATGATTGGTTTATTATTTTCCCTAAGTGCATTATTAATATGATGCCCAAGATTGTCTATAAGGGTATCCTGATAGCTCATTTCATTCCTCCCGTTCAAATAATACAATCACATAATCTGTTGGCATAGTATCTCCATTTCTTACAGTGACAGGAGTAATTGATACTATTCTCCAGCCCTGATTAAGCATAGAATTGATAGCCGGTGTTACATCATAGGTACTGCCATAAGCAGTATAATCTTTAAGAACCTGGTAAGACCTAACACATTGAACAGTCTTGGCAAATACCGGACTAATAAACATTAACAGCATTAATACAATCATTAACTTCTTCATACACACTCCTTACTCTTACAAATCTTTTTGAATGGAATACAATCCTTTGGTAAACATTCATAACCACAATAAATACATCTTATATTTTTACTCTTGGGAATTTTAGCCATTGGCCAATGATAATAACATTTAGGGCATCGAAGATTTGAATCAATTGTACTAGTCTTTCTCATATACTTCTTTCTCCATGAGTATGGCAAGTTTATGTAATCGTTTCTCAATCTGTTTATACAGTCTGTGTATTTTAGGATTTTTGAAACAATTCATATAATCACTTTCAGCTCCAAGTGTCATAAAATTAACTTTATCAAACAGTGCTTTCTTGCGTTTGTGCTCTTTATCCTTACCGTCTTCAATAACTTTATCAAGATTATCTACAAAGCCATAATTCTTAGTCACACCTTCTCTATAGGTTCTGTCTTTCTGTTGCTCAAAAAACCATTCAGTACCACTCTTACCATACTGACTGTAAACGATGTTTCTTTCCGTATTAGCGAGATAATTTTCAATATCAAAATCACTACACGTAAAACGGTCTGTGGAATGTCTGAAGATAATCTCAATACGGTCATCTTCATACCGATGGTAAAGAATATCAGTACCTGGAAGAATAATCATTTCATGATTATCAAGGTCTGTAATGTCAATTGTACTAATTACTATCATAATTTACTCCTTATTCTTACTTTCACAAAGCATTTCAAGATATCTGTTCCGTACATCAGTAATCTTATTTGCAATTTCAACATCACCGTTATAGCGTTCCTGATTGCCATATTCCATTAAAGCATTTTGAATAATATCTTCATCACTTGCGGCAAGAACAGTGAGACGTTCGTATTCTTTCTGCTTTACCGCAATCTGATGACTAAGCCAATTTGCTACAGATTTATCAAACAATGGTTTACCTGGTGTATTGTAGTTTTTCTTTTCCATTTTCTTCAGATAGTTCAGGATTGCACATGTATTAACACGCTTAATGTAGTTAGCTTCGTCCTGTTCTTCCGGACTATATTCACCCTTTTCGTGAAGTTCCTTAATACGTTCTGAAGAGATTCTAAGGTCGTTATACTCAACTTCCCTTAAATTCTTTTCTACATCACCAACATTAGGTCCGGATAAAACAAAATCTTTATCCTTACTATGAACTGTAAGATTGATATGACTAACAAGGTCTTTTTTACCCTTACGGATATTATACGAAACGAGTACACCTTCACCAATATGGATTGGTACTGTACTACCGAATGCAGCAAAGTCAAACGGTTCTTTTACGATATATCTTCCCATAATTATTGCTCCTAACTTAATTATAGAATTATTTTATTTTCTGTTATATCCAAAGTGCTCCACGAAGATTCTCTCTGCTGCGGAACTCAAGTTTAGCACCGTCCTGTTTGAATCCGTCCTGTTCAAATACAATGAAGTATTTCGTATTATAGATTGCTACCAGGATTGCAACATGACCATATTTATTTGTCTTGGAAGAATCCCAAATAAGGATATCTCCCTTGTCGTAATCTGCGGTAGGACTATCAACAGTCTTTTTGAGATTGGTACACTTATCAAAAATATCCTTAGCTCCACCTTCTGCTCCTAATGCAGGGAATTGGTCTACACCAAGTACATCATGCACATACTGTCTCGCCAGGTCTACACAATTATGAACCTTATAGTTATTACAAATATAAGTATGTGTATTGTCAGTTTCGAAATTATAAACCTCAGCTTTGAAAGTCTCGCTTATTTTCACCCTTTTGTTCATACGTTTTGTAGATTTACAAAGAGACAATCTATAAATTGGTTTTACAGATTTCACTTGTTTACCTCGAATAAAAATAGGTTCCGAACTTCTTTTCGAGATACGAATAGATTTATTTACATAACCCAACTTGATAGCAATTGCCTGTAAGCTATAAATTAAAGAAGGACTCGTGTTCATTAGTACAATCGTATTTCCTTTTTTATATCCATCAGCCTCAATAAACCCGTTAAGAATCAACTCAGATTCTCGATTACTAAAAATTAGAGGTAATTTTTTATATTCTCCTCGACATTGTTCGAGAATGATTTTAGTAAGCAAGGGATGCTCACGTTTAGAAATTGCTCCAACAAAAGCATGTTCAGATTCATGATGTGGTCTTTCAGAAGAGAGCATGTTGAGAGAATGTACAAAATCAACTTTCTTTTCTCCAAAAGTTAATCTTATTTCATCTGTTTTATTATCTTTATGTCTACCAATATTTCCATCTCCTAACCAGAATCCTAAAAATAAAAGTTCATTATCAGTAAGACCTGTCTCATCAAAACACTCCTTATCATAAAGAGATGCTAGTTTTGTTTTCAATTCTACTGCCGGAGAAAATGTTCCATCTTTGAAATAGAATGGGTGGTCAGGAGTTACGCAAAAATCACAAAGAGGTGTTCTAATGTTTACAACCTCTTTAATACTCTTGAATGTTTTAGTAACTGTATTAACTTCATTATCATATCCGATTACTTTATCTCCAACAACAATATCCTGAATTGGTTTATAAGTCCAGTCAGCCATAAGAATCATATGGTTTTTAGTGAAACACTGAAAACTCTTGTCACCTTTGAATACATCATCTTTATAATCAACCTTTTTACCTTTGTAAGTTTTAATAAACTCAGTTAGATTCATTCTTGTACCTCATTTACAACCTTATTTAGGAACTCATTGTATTCTGATTCATTTATCTCAGATACAATAACCTGTCCATTAATAACATTCTCAGCTACAATAAGAAAACCACTTTTAAGAATAATGTACTGATTCCACTTATCACCATCATAATGTATAATCAACTTTGGTATTTCCAAACGATTATCCACATACTTACAGTTCTCATACTTGAAATAACCGGTACATTTCACACCATCGCCATTATCTTCATCAAACCTGTAATACTTACCTTTCTTAAGGTTGATGATTTCCTTGGCGTGTTTGAATGCAAGTTCAGCCTGTTTCTTATTCAGCTTCTCGTCCTGTTCCTTTAATGATTTTCTTTTAAGATTAATCTTTTCAATTTCGTCCTTATACTCCATATATTCTCCCTTTAATTACAATTTCTATATCTCTCTTGGCACAACAACCAAGTATTTTATATTCCCCATAAGAATAAACGTTATACAGTCCATGAAGGAACCAATTAGAATAGATTGGAAAAAGCGAATAACGCTTTGTTCGATTATCATACAGTACAACGCAGGTCATGTCTTTGTATTTAACAATGTCACCTACCTGTATCTGCTGCCCATGCTTATCGAAATACATTGTCCATGTACTAATAGGATAATATATGTTTGTATAAATTGTGTTGTACAATCGTTTTAATTTTTTAATCATTCAAATAGTCTCCTAAGCAAATCTTTTATTACATTTATTAATATTAGAACGGAGAAGGTTAGTGCTGGTGCACAGAATACAACATAGATGATTATGTAGATTATGTCCTTGACTGTCATTTATTCAGTCTCCTTTGGAAGTACAATTTCTTTCCAAGCATAAACAGAATCTATATTCTGCATTACACAAGATTTTTCATTAAAGATTTCAAACTGATTACTTCTGTAATAACCTATCAATGCTTGAACTCCATTTATAGTTTTTCTTGCGAGTAAAAGCATTGCACTTTCAGACGGAAGTTCATCTTTCACATAATGCCATTCATTATCCACAATCTGATTTACCTTTTCATTTGATTTCACACCAAACTCAAAGCCCTTGTTATAGCCGAACTCAGCACCTTTCTGCCATTTTTCTTTAGAACATTCCTTACAGGTACAATGTTCCCTACTTTTACATTTTTCATATCTTGAGCAATCTTTACAAACACTGTCTATCACCCATTCTTCTGCTTCTTTCTCAAACATAGTTACTCCTTTTTAATACACCAATGCCTTCTTTCTAACTTTTTAAGTTCACCGTCATCACACTCAATATAAACTGCATAATGCCTTTCGATTTTTATTACTTTTCCAACAAGTTCACTTTTGTCCCAATGATTTATGCATCGAACTCTATCACCAACTTCATAATCCATAGTTACTCCCATTTGATTGTTAATTTGTCATAATAAAAAATACCAGAGAATGTAAATTCTCCCCTTTCCAATTCACACTTAAAACCTTTTGCTTCTAATTTCTTTGAAACTAACCACAAGGCAAAGTAATCGTATAATTTACAACTTCTTTCTATCACACAATAATTGCTTGTTGCATTTTTAATTTTATGTTTTGCAACATCCATTAAAAACCAAAACTTTTCTCTAGTTTCTCGTTTCCAATTTTTTCTTGTACGTTTTCGCAGTTTTTCAATTTCTGTCATAGTTACTCCTTCTTTACAAAATCGACTAAATACCTACAGCCAAATTGTGAACACCCTTTACTTCGATTACACTCTGCACACTTGTGAGTATGTTCATAACAACAATCTTCACAATTCTGCCAAATATCAACATTACAGTTAACGCAGTCTCTTTTTAGTTTTCTTCCGTCTTTTGTATTATTGCAATAAACCATAGTTATTCTAATTACTCCTTTATTTTAGTTTCCGCCTTAAAAGTAAAATAACAGGTTTTCTAATTTCATTTTTCCACCTTTTCGGTTTTTATTCATTCTCCAACTCACTTAACGTTTCTACCATTGTTCTCAATGCTTTAACTAGATTATTAGGATATTTTTTCTTATAAGTGCAATAACTTATAAATGAAACACCTTTAAGATGCAGTCTCCACTCAACAAAATCCTTAGCGTCTTTTCTTGAAATATGATTCACACTTGAAGTCATATCAATTAAACGCTCTTTCAGTTTCATTTTCTTTTCAAATCGTGTTTGTATTTTGTGATGCTTTCTCCTGTTCATTTGCACTCCTGTAAGAATTGCTCTGCTTGTTGTTTAATTTCTTCGTAAGCAAGATTAAAAAACGAAGAAGGTTCTCCGTCTTCATCTTTCCCATAAATTGTTCTTGGAGTTGTTAACAATCTTTCAATAAGTTTCTTTGCTTTGGTGAGTTGTTCGTCTTTATCAAACACCATATTTCTGTATTTATCCCTTTCTTCTTCAAGTGCCTTATTCAGTGAATTAAGACCCTTGTTCAAAATTGAACCTACCGCAAGACCTTCTTTGAGTTTCTTGTTTTCAAAGTGTCTGTTCATATTGCTAGACTGTTGGAACTCTGTAATCTTTCTAAGTTCTGCGTTTTCCTTTTCAAGTTCCTTGTTAATCATAATGTTATGGTCTTTAAGGTTGGCAGTCTTGCACCATAAATCCGCCTTGTCTTTCCATTCTTTTACTTCTGCTTCAAGTTCTGCAATCCGCTTTTCTCTTGGCTCTGCTCCTGCAAGATAGTATTGCTTGATGTTTGCTAAATCGTAGCAGTCTTCTTTACCTGGACAACGTTCTGGATTACCACAATGTGCACATTGCTCACGTTCAGCATATTCAAAGGCTTCTTTTTCAAGTTCTTCTTTATTCATTCTTCTTCTACCTCCCTTGAAGTTATAAAAACCTGTTCTCCTCTTAGCCAATTTTTATATCGGTCTTTCTTCTTCTGTTCGACATTTACCTTACAGTAACAATCTGCACATATATCGAAATAAGTCATTGTATTATATGAAACAAACCTTCTAATGGTTGTATTCGTACAGTTTTCACCACACCATTTACATTTTGGAATAAAGAATATTTTCCCTTTCTTTTTCTTATATCCATTAAGATAATAACCGATAAGATTATCAAACATTCTATTTCTCCTTAATATAATCATTGAAGTGTTTCTGTATCTCTGATTCTTCGTAACTGAAAGCAAACAAGTCATAACCCATAAATTCACGCTTATCAATCATCTCAATATTTCCTCTTTCTTACCAATAATAGAACCATCCAAGAAAGTGAAATTATCGAAAAGCTCTTTTAATTTAAGATTCTCGTAACCGGTACCTACATCACAATCATAATAATCACGCTCAAAGAAAAAGTCGATAATGAGATGTACACTATTACATTCCTTATTCTTTATCCAGATAAGCGGCATGAGTAATTCATGATTAAACTCAAGACCACTCTTCTTTTTCCAAGCATCAATTAATTCCTGTACTGAATTGAACGGAACATATTCAACCTCATCTTTAATTCGCCATTCCTTCCATTTGTCAAAAGCACTTGCACGAGGAATTTCAATGAGATGCCAATCTATCCATTCATCACCTTCTTTATACTGAATTGTCTTACCCTGTTTCCAGGCAAGCATTATCTTTTCAAATGATTTGTAGTTGTCATACCACTTAATACATTCATCTTCGGTACCTTTGAATACAACATACCTATCATTCTTTGAGTTAGTGCGGGAAAGTCCATAGTCATCAAGAACAATATACCAGGTTGTTTCAGGTTTGATACGATATTCGTCTGTAGTGAATAATGGTGCAAACCCTTCTAATACATCTTCCCAATCACCATTATGATTTTTGAACTGTAGCTGCTTACCTTCAAGATATGCTTTACGGAACTCATAGTATGGGTCGTAATATGCAAACTGATAATCACAAGTTATTTCTCCATCGTCATAATAAGTGAATGGACAAACATCATCACCACTGCTAGATAACGTTACCATAGCTTCAGGATTATCTTTTACCTGACGTCTTAATGATGCAATATCCTGTGCAACAAATCCTTTCTTATCTTCAAGTATTTTATCCCATTCAAAATAAACGAATTTCTTATTATACAATTCCATAACTATTCCTCCACAATCATCTTCTTTAATTCTTCATAGCATTTATCACATAATCCAAAGTTCTTATTCATTTTTGTGTTTTCATAGTCATAACGGTGAATTGTGATAAATCTTCCTTTACCTGTTTTCCCACATACATAACATGGCTGTATTGTTATATTTTTAATTATTTTCATAATTTTTACTCATTCGCATAAAGTGTCTTGTTGATGAACTCAATAAGCTGCTCTTTAGACATAATCTGTAAAGCAACATCCAATTTTGATTTTACGTCATCTGCTTTTACACTTTCAGAATGAAGTTTTTCTTCAAGCTCCCAAATCTCAGGTTTCATAGCAAGAGCTTCTTCCTGTGTATAAACATGTGGTTTTTTCTTAATTACATCTGGATTCATAATTTTACTCCTTTCCTTAATACTAGAAAGTTGCGTCTCCCCAGATTTTATTCTTTCGTTTCTGCACCAATCTCTATTTTATCACCAATCTTCACATGAAAATTCTTGAAGGTCTTACGGATAATTCTCATTACAAGTGCAAGAACAATACATAGCAGTATGGCAGCTCCAACAATAAATGCAACATCACTTCCCGTAATCTCATCATCATATTCAGATGGTACTTCTTCATAATATTCTTCCATACGCTATTCTCCTATTCTTCGAGATTTCGAAACATTATCTTAAGGACTATAAGTATTACCGGAATCGCAATAACGAATCCGGTAATAAAACCAATTATAAACATCTTCATGATTAATATGCGAAAGTAAAACTCTTTTTCTGGTCTTTCACTGCACCAGTAAACAATACAATACGGATACCTTCATAACTCCAGGAATCAGGAATAATGTTTGATGTATCCTTGAACTCCTTCATACGTTCTTTCCATTCTTTTTTCGGAACATGTGTACTCACTTCGAGTTCTACACGATTATCTCCACATTGTCTGATACGTGCCTCATCACAAAACAGCTGATACAATCTACTCTTCAGTTCTTCCATCTTTATCTCCCGGCAATTTAAGTGCATTTACGACGACATTATGTCCGCAGAAAGGACAGCTGCGGAATATATCAATGATTGACATCTTATATTTCTTTGCAACCTTAAATATATTCACACCGTTCGAACTGTTTTTCAGGCAGCTTGGAATATAGACATTTCCCTTGCCGTTTTCCTTTTCGGTCCATACACAGCAGACCATTCTCTGCTCAGTCATATCTTTTGGTTTGTTCATAATTACATACTCCCATATAATAACGACAGATATTCATCTTCCAATATAGAAAGGTGATTACCGTCAATCATTTCAAGTTCTTCATCACTGTAGCCGATGTTATTCAGCCACATCTTAAATTCCTTTACGTGCATAGCTGTAGTCCTCATTGATATAATATTTACCAAGGGCAAGTTTTTCATTTTCCTTACTGGCTCTTACCCTTTTCAGCACATTAATATCCGGTTTATCAAGATGTACCAGATACCGTCTTCCTTCGTCAGGAATCTCAATAATTTCCATTGTTCCTATAGTTTTCATACTTTTAATTATAGAAAACTGACAGGACAAAAAAAACCCTACAGTATAGTTTAGGAGTAATACTGTAGGGTTGCAAATTATGAATCATGAAATTATTCATTTGTTTCTAACTTAATTATAGAAACTCTGATTTTCTCAGAAAAAAAGAAGGGTTATCTGACCGGGTGGGAGGGAAAAGGTCAGATAACCCAAAACCTTCAGGAGGTGCCAAAATGTCAAGGCATCATAATTTAATTATAGAAAGGAATGTATTCTCAGTCAATAAAAAAGACCCTACAGTATGTAGGAGTATACCATAGGGTCAAAGAGTTTATAATGACTAGTATCTTAATAATAGAATGTGCCTTTATTTCGCTCTCAGATTGCGTATAACACGTTCTACAGGCTCTGGTAATGATATTTGTCGATTGAGTGCATTTGAACGCAATACAGAGCCTCTATGGCTCAAATGGAGCATATTTATCATCAAGTCCATATAGGTCATTTTGGAACAACGCTATCTCATCTTCAACATCATCTTCAGTTCCGGTTATATCTATCGAACTGTAAAATCCGTCGTCCGGTATGCTCATCTTTTCCGTTTCCTTTTCGATAAGCATTTCCTCATAATGTACATGTTCATTCACATATATCAACTGAGTTGCTGCAGCGAAACAGTCCGAACAGTCCTTGAAATATACAGGATGATTAGGGTCAGTATTATGCGGATGGTCTACCTTTCCGGTCGCACGGTCATATAAAAGATTAGACAATTCGTATTCAAGCTGCTTATAGTACGGAATACTGTAACGCTTAAGTTTCATGAAGTTCAGTGTTGTAAGGTATGCTGCTGGAGTTACATCAACCGAATAATAATCTGAATACTCATTACCGAATATCTTCTTGCATTGCGGAATAAGATAATCCTTTGCATATCTATCACCACTTATGAACTTAAAATTTACACCATTATCCCTCATATAAAGAATCAGTTGCAGTATCTTTTCCTGGTCTATCTGATTGTCGTTTATCTCTTCATTAAGGAATAATGATGCGGTCAGTAATGAACGGATTTTGTTTTCTTCACGGTCATAATATAAAGCTGAGAATCCTGTATGGTCATGTTTCTGCGATGCATCTATATGCAGATATACGTTCTCTCCATGGTAATGTTCCATGGCTCTGTCAGCATTCCAGATAAGGAAAGGACTGTTCTGGTCATATATACCAATCTCAGGTATCTCGGTCAGTAACGGAGACTTCTCGTCATTCCATAAGTTCTTTATGATACTGCTATTATTGATAAACTTGTTCGTTCCCGTCTGTACCTTACCGGACATATTAGCAAGGGAGAATGAAATGTCTTCTTCATAGAATTTACGGATGGATACCGGCACAGGCTCAATAAGGTTCGGATGGTCTTCTACGAACTGGTCAAGAGTCTGTCCGTAAGTATCCGCTATCTGAGTCTTTATCGCACTATCAGCCTGGTCAATAATAAAAGGTGCTATTGTTCCATTACCTATAAATACATTGAACTTTTCCTTACTGTACTGCTCAGGGTTAGCCTCATATACGGATGCTTCCATAATGGCTGTATCACCATCTTTCTTTGCCTTTTCAAGTTCAATTGCTACAAATGAAGATGATGTAGTTGAAGATGAGATAATGCCGCTGAATCCGCCCCATATACCGTTCTTACTGAATGTCATTACTGAACGCTGACGCATTTCCTGGAACATCTTCTGTGTTTCTTCTACTTCAGTTCCTTTGGCTACCTTTCGTACATTCGCCTCATCCAATACACACCCGAGCATATCTTCACCGACAATATGTTCAACCTGAGAACCAGGAAGTATCTCGCAGAAAGGAAATATAAGTTCAGTTTCAACATCCTTACGTTTCAAACCTGGCAACTGCCAATATGGAACGCTATCAATATCTTTTATAAGCTGCTTGAGACCGGTTGACTTTGATTTACTAAGAGTATATGACAGCCAGAATATCTTTGGTGTTGTATTAGGGTCAAGTCCGAACAGACAGGGAAAGTTCTTCCAGCAGCTCATTTCATATAGGATACGCTGAATGAGTTTACGGGCACCATATGACTTTCCAGTACGTGATGCTCCGGTTGCTATGAACTTTCTCTTTGGTACTGTAAGACCCATCTCGTTTACATAGGTCGCATTGTTGAATTCCTCTATGAACTCCCTTACATACGGTCGGATATAGTTTGCCGAAGGTCCGACATAAAAGGGGTCTTGTATCCAGTCGGATATCGGCACAATCTCTCGAATTTGTTCCGCACGAGTCATAATTATTTCTCCTTTCTTAATTCCTTTTTGTAATCACATATATCCTTGCCATCATTGATTTCAACCATACGGTCTAATATACGTTTCAGACGTTTGAGTACATCTTTATCCTTTCGATAATATCCATACAAATAATGAACAAGGTCATGAGTTGTTCCATTCAGAGGAACGAACCTATCTTTCTTCAGGATTATATACTCTGAGGGATTTAAGCACATATGATGAAGATTGAATCTCTTTGGTAATTTCTTTAATGTAATAGGGTCCACCTGACCTTTGAAGAAATTACGGAACTCTTTCCAAATAGTAGTTTCACGGAACTTAGATTTCTCCTGCTGGTTAAGGGCTTTACCTTTACAAGATTCAATAAAGTCCTGTTCCCTTTTCAGTTTTTCTTTTTTCTGTTCTGCACGTGTCAATTTGTGTTTACTCCTTATAAAATATATAAAAGTCCTTGACATATTTTAGTATCTGTTATAATATTTACTAAAGTATTTTAGTATCTGTTACGATAATAAAAGTATGTCGGATATCCGGTCATAAAGGGAAGTATGACCGAATTTGAAATATTTATAATAATAGGTGGGAAATTATGTATTATCTTCTTTTAATTGCTTTAATGCTCAGTGCCGGTTTGTTTGTATTCTTTACAGACAAAAGTCTTCAGTTTCGAAAGGTAAAAGAACTTCATAAGTCAAATATTGCATTTAATCTCAGCATGATTAGTGGAATAATTGGTGTTCTTATGATTCTTATACTTATTTTTGTAGGAGAATAAATTATGCGGATGAATGAACTTACACAGTCAGAACGTGAGTTCCTTGACAGAGTAAATGAACTAAACCAGAAATATTGCAGCGATAAGGATATTTCCTTATGGAATGTCTGCAAGGGTTATCTGACCGGAAAGATAAAGGACGACTTTCTTGATTTACCGGAAGAAGAAATCGAAAATGTTCTGGCTGAACTTAATGGTGAGCTGCATATAAGTAAGACTATGAAAAAGGCATCAGCCATGCTATTCTAGTTATATATTACTGTAAGGAGGAATTTCTTATGAAAGAAACCTTTTTCATGCTTAAGAACAACAGTAAGTCCGAAGGAACTTACCTGATTGATGGAGAATACAAACCTATTTATCCGGGTGAAACCATCACTCTTAAGAAATCGCCTGTCAATCATACAAGTAATGTATCAGTAGTTATCTACCGAAAAGACACAGGTAATAATGAGATTCTTTACAAGAAACCTGTAAAAGCACAGGAAGAACCTAAGAAGAGTAAAAAGAATTCTTAAGTACAGACCCGTAACCTTTATGGTTGCGGGTTTTCTGTTTCATTTGGCTCAACATATTCTTTTTCATAAATCTTATTTTCATTCAAATAGATAACAATTTTATCAATGTAATCAAATCCATGACAGTAAGGAACGCTGAGTTTAACGGTATAACTTGCATTAAGGTCAAAACTTCTGTTTTTATCATTATCTACATTATCTGTAGCCTGAAGACCAGTCTGCATTACTTCAGCACGTGTGGTCAATGACTTACAGTTAGTCAGAAGTTCTTTTATATCAATGTCAAAATAACGAAGCCTATCCATATCTATGAGATTCTGATTTACACGGTCTCGGAATGACTTGTAGTAAGAGCTGCTGAACAATTCGAACTTTACTTCGAGGTCATATAAGAATCCACGTTCACATTTTATTTCACCATCGGTTGTTTCATATGAGAAATCACGTGGTAATACGGAACGTGCATAGAAAGCCTGGTCTTCATTCCATTCGAGCAAAGATGTACGCCATAAGCATACAAATGGAGAAAGAACACCATGCAACTGAAAGTTTCGTTTCTTGCTGAGATTTGCAGGACAAAGAAACATATGCTTATATACATCTTCCACAGAATCTTCACGGCAATGTGGTTTGATGATACTGACCAGTCTGTTACGGAATAATTCAAAAATCCTGAATTCAATGTATTTTGCGAGAGTCGATTCTACTTTGTCATTTATTGTTCCATTCATATAATAATAATATAAAAGAAAGAGGGCATATAGGTGAAAACCAAAGAAAAACACCTACATGCCCTCAAAGGAGTAAACCCGAACACACGGATTTCTTATTTGTTATGCCTTTTTAACGGCAAGAACACCAAAAATAATTGTGAGAATACCAATTACTGCACCGGCAAGTGTAGCAAAGATAGAATCAGAAAGACCACCAACTGCAACAAGAACTGCACCAATAACAGCAAGAGCAATAACCAGAATATATTTCCAGTTGAACTTCTCACCTTCTTTCTTGTATTTCTTAACAACTGCAACAATTGTAGTTGCAAGAGCAAAAGCTGCAAGAGCAATAGAAATAATATCTGCACTTTCAAACTTGCAGAAATAACCAACAACAACAGATGCTACAAAGAGCAATGAACCGATAATTCCAAAAATCTTATTCATCGTTTTCCTCCGAATAATTTAATTATGTTTAAGTAGTGTTTACTCCTTATGAACATATATATAAAAAAAGACCGGCAGAGTTTTAATCTACCGGTCAGGAGCAAAATATGAAAATGGATATTAAATGATTACATCTTTATCTGTAGATTGCGGCTGAGTTGCATAGAACTTTGCATATTTACCACCACTAACAGCCGGTGTATGCTTTGCCGCTTCATCTTCAAAGGCTTCCCATTTCTCTTCAACACGTCTGTCAAGTTCATCTTCCAGATTGTTTTCACGAATGTATTTTATGAGAGAGTTTCGGTCCATAGCAAGAGCAAATGACTCACCGAATTTAGATTTAATGGATTCATCACCATTGATAAACTTCATGGCTGTATCCATACTAAATCTTTCACCCTCGGAAAGTGTAGCACGATAATCATCATACCATTTATTATCAATAAGCCACTGTCTGATTTCTGGACCGACCATAGGTTTCTTATCAGGATTTTTCTCCCACTCACAACATTTTGCTGCCGGAGCAGAAATATCACCTGTTCTAGTACGACAGTCGAACAGATAATCAACCCCTGTTTCAACATTATCAATTCCATAATTGAAATAATAAGTATAGAAACATTCACGATAAGGTCGTGGTACTTTACCTTTAGTTACCTTCAGTTTATTTGTACCGCCAAGAATTACCTTACGCTCACCTTCTTCATACTCATATTTCTTAGCAGTTGCAAGCCATATAACCATAAAACAATAGAAATCCATTGCTTTACCACCAGCACGGTCATATTTCTCAAAACTGAATGGGTCTACATTTTCACGAATCTGAGAAACAATTACAAGTAAAACATTATATTTCTCAAGTTTTTTACAAAGCTGAGCGAAGAACTCCTGGGAAAGATATTTTGCCTTACCCATTCCCATAGTTCCTTTGTCATAAGTTTTACCCTTATCCATTGCGGCAATCCTTTCTTCGGCACGTTTATCCTGTTCTTCAGATGTAAGAGCATCCAGAGAATCAATAACATAAACACCGAATTCATCTTTACCAAGAGAATCACAGAACTTCCATAAACGATAGAACGCTTCTTCTACTGTTTCAGGTTTATCACTTTCTTCAGTACAAATGTCCATACCATAAAGTGTCTGAGTATCAAAAGAATATCCATGTTCACAATCCGCATACATCCACTTAAACTTATCACCATAAGTCCAATGAGCATTAGCAATAATTTCATTATTGATAAATGTTTTACCGGCAGATTTATCACCGACTACATTAAGAATACGACCTGCTGGATTGCCATGAACACCTTTTTCACCGCCCATAACAAGGTCAATAAGTCTTACACCTGTTTTGAAATATGGTCTATTAAACTTCATATTTTCACTTCTCCTGTTTTTAAGTCCGTTTATTATACTGTCCGATAACTCTTTCAATGTCTGTTCGTTTTGCATAATAAAGTCCATTCTGTTCCATACCGAGTTTGGTGATTTCACAGTTATTCTTTTTCAGAACATACTTCAACGCTGAAAAAGTCATATTATACTTCTTACATGCGTCTTTAATCGAGATATATGAACTGTCAATCAAATGGTTATCAAGCCATTCTCTAAACTTGTCTTCATCAACACGATATTTGTCACGACCTTTCTCTTTATACTGAATAAGAAAGCCATACCTTTTACCATATCTATAAATCAAAGGCACAGAGAAGTTGTAACCCCTATCCGCACATTCTTTAATCATCTGTTTCTGATTCATAAAACCTCCATAAATAATGATAGGGTGAAATATTACTATCCCACCCTACCGACCGGAAATCATATCTGATTATTCTTTATTCAGACATTTTTCCCACATAACCGTATCACATTTCGTACAGTCAGGATGCTTGTCAGCTTCACCCCAGTTATGACCAAATGGACACTGGTTACACTTGGTTTCAGCCGGAGCGGTTTCTTCCGCTTTTTCAACAGGTTTCATATCATTAAATGATGTTCCGCTTGCGGCTGATGCTGCCTGAGCTGCCAAATCTGCTGTTGGACTTGGTTCATCATAATCAGCAATATTCGCAGATTCTACACTCTGAGATGGAGTTTCTTCTTTTGTTTCTTCAGACTTAGACTGAACAGCATAAGCCTTACCGGAAATAAGTTTCTCCATATCTTCAGCAGAAGTCTTCTTAATAACTGTTGCAAGGTCGATGGAATGTGAAAGAACCTCATCGCTCAATGGTTCACGTGGAACGAAACTGAATGTACTTGGTTCATTGTATTCCTTTCCGGCATACTTCTTCTTAGTTCCAAGGAAAGTTACAGACATACCATCATGCCAGTCAAATACATTTGCCGGAGCACCTGTCTGTGGGTCTTTTGTAACACGAGCACGTTTAAGAAGTTCTTCTTCAACAGATTTATAACCAGTATCCCAGAAACCATACTTGTTTGTCTTAAGGTCATGCACAACATAAACAACACGTCTCTTAGCCTTGATTTCAAAAGCCTTGTCTTCATTCTCTTTTCCACCAAGAGCCTTGATTCTGTCTGATTCACGACAGAGCGGACAATCACATCCGTACTGTGTAAGACAGGTAATATTTGCCTTGTTCGGTCCGATACTACGATGTACAAAATAATCAAGGGAATACATCGGGTCTCCAACTTCAGCCTTACCTGCAATTACAAGCGGATTCTCAGCTGTTGCATTGAAAGGAACGAAATCTACTGTGTTTTCGCCTTCAGCCGGTTTCCATCTTTCAAGACCAGCCTTCTTTGTGTCGAGACTATCCTGAAAACCACCGCTGTTACCAAAACGGTTTCCATAAGGATTCGAACCGTTCTCATAAGCCTTTGCTGTCATTGTTTTCTTCTGAAACATAAATCTTTTCTCCTTGGCATATGCCGATATTGATTTGTTTATTATTTCACCTGACAGTTGACAACGCTGTCAGGATTTTGGCTATATAATAATTATAGAAACTAAAAAATTCTCAGATTTTAACGTTCCGGAACTCTGTTCATAGAATTACGCAGATAATCTGAAGATGTTTCATTATTCAAATCTTTAGTTGGTTTTGCTACGTTATCAACATAAGCACCATTACAGCGAAGTCTTACAAGGTTATCCAATTCAGATTTTTTAATCTCAAGAGCCTTTACACCAACACTGATACGGTCAAAGGTTGCTGTAGCATCACGAAGTTCTTTCATTGCTTTTACAACATCAGAGTCACACTGAACCATTGATTTAATAATGTCTTCAGTAACTTTCTTGCCTTCATTAGCACAGTGTTCACGAATAGCGATATTACGCTCAGCCTGGATTACTTTAAGCATATCTGTTTTCTCAGATACTAAACCCTTAGCCTCTCGTGCCATATCTGCATAATTATAATAAGTGCTACTCATTGTAATACATTCAGCTTCAAGATTATACTGGTCTACTTCTACATCTGATTTAATATCCATTATTTACCTCGTAATTTAATTATAGAAATATATTATTTTTCAAAAATTTCATTGTAAATACTGTTACTCACATAATTACCATTTATTCTCCCATCACGCTTATACTTTTCAGTAGATAGATACCGTTTCTTAAACACAGAAGACTCGTAACAATTTATAGGGTTTATACAATTTATATCAGGATTTATTCCCGGAAGAATCCAATCTTCAACTTCTTCTTTCTTCAGGATAATATTTCCATTTGTATATTCAGGCAGTTCTACAGACCTCTTCAAAGAATATGTAATCATTTCATCTGTCAGTTTAGACTTCGCATAATCATCTTTTATATGTTTCAATAGAGCAATGTCATTGGATACTATAGTTCCATTATCTCCGGAGAAACAATCTATACCAAGCAGACGCAGAACGATTCTATCTGATTCATTTAGAGTTGCTTTCAGATGATATTTCTTATTAATGCAATAGAATTGTTTCCGCAGCATACCTTCAAGATAATATTCAAGGTTGCGTTCAGTTAAATCTTCTTTATCAAGTTCTTCAAGTTTATGACGGATTATATTCAGATTTATTCCATTTTCTGTCAATGTAATATTGCCCGTCTCACCAAACAAACGAATAAACTTAGTATACCAGTAGGTTATCGTGTCGTAGCCTGCAAAAGGTATATGAGTTATAGAAGGGTCAAAGTCTTCCTTGAAGTATCCCCTTATTGCAAGTTCATCTTTATACTCAGTTGTCTGTCTGATTACCGGATAATGATTTACAGATATTTCACGTTTATGTGTGGCAACAGCTTTCTCAAAAATAGTTGTAGGTAATGTATCAAAAGAACATTTAAGACAAATTCCTTTTATAGGTTTTGGAGATATCTTCCATTCACCCAGGGAATATACTTCCATACCTTCTTTTATTTCTTCAATGGGAATCTGACCTTGTTTTGTTGTAATCAATCTGTATTGCATAAGAAAAAGAATGAGAGCCGGAATAATCGTAAGAGTTGCATTATTTATTTCCGGCTCTCTGGAGCAAATATGATAACAAAATATGTTAGCACATTTATAGATACAGAGGAGAGTTGCACTCCTAATTAAAGGGTTAATCCCCACCGGACCGATTTAAGTTACCGTTTAGAGGGACTGACATTTTACAACCGTTCACCTCCCGTATTTACTATTCTACGCACTGTATCATCTATTTTAATTATAGAATATAAACAATTCTCAAATTACATGTTATAAGATTATTTATAAGATTTTCGTTGATAGCAAGTATTATAAAAATCAGGAAAATGTTGTCTAATATATTTCCCAGCTTTATTTTCAGCAATGCCAAAAAGTATTGATATTTCTTTAACCCAACCAAATTTAGAAAAATCTATATTAGAATTCTGTATAATATTCCAACGCTCATTTTCTAAAGATTTATCAATATAAGATATATGTTTTCTTGATTTCTTTAATTTCAAAGAATTTTCCAATTCTACCCAATATGAAACATCGGTATTATCTCTATTTGGAATAGAACTATATCCTAAATCAGACAACATAAAATTTTTACACTCTTCTTCAGATTCTATCCATTTAACAAAGGGATAATGTTCTTTAATGTAAACATCTTTATTATCTGAATTTTGATGTTCCGAAATATATTTAGATTTTACTTCTATGAAACAATGATATGTTTCAACATAAAAATCAGGGAAATATCCATGTTCATTACCTTTTGAATCTAAATAAGGAATTCTTATTAAAGGTTGATACCACTTAACACCAAGTTCATCCAAACGTTTAGCTACAATAAGTTCCCATTGCGAATCTAATTTTATTAACCCTGCTATTTTACTTTCATAAATTATTGGATTCTTACTGCGATATTTCCAAAAAGTATTATACTTAGTTCTTTCAGATGCTCTCTTACGAGATTCAGGTTTATTAAACCATGCGTTCTTTTGAATCTCAGATACTTGTTTAGATTTTTCAGGAGTCCATTCTCTTTTACGAGTATCCGCAGAACGCTGATAACATTGCATACTCCAAGATTTGCAAATATCACATTCTTTTCTATGAGCAAATAATTCTCTTCTAGTTCTAAATATTATATTACATTGTGATTTCCATGTACCATACGGTGAGGTTATAGTATTCATAAGAACTCCTAATTATAAATTACTCGGTGGGCAGGATTCGAACCTACACAATTCATGTATGAATCACCAGAATCAAAATCTGGGGAGATACCAATTACTCTTTACCACCGAAAGATATATAATATATAAATATTAGAACCTTATTAAAAGCCGTTGGCTTACCGCTTGCCGACGACCCACTATACTTATAATTATAGAAAAATCCTAATTCTCAGATTCTTCCTTGTTATTGACTTCATTCACCTGCTGAAAAATAGATGTTGTTCCATTCATCACCTTATCAGCAACACCTTGTTTTTCAAAATATTCAAGCAAAGCACTGTTATCTTCACCCTTGCCTTTCTTTGGTTCAAGAGCTTTAATCATAACTTCACCACGAAGAAGGGTTTCAATAAGTTTACGCTTACTTTCATTAACATCTGCCTTAGCCTTGCTCAATGTCTTTACAGCTGCAACAAGCTGTTCAGGGTCAAGAGCAAGAGAACCATCATCAAGAATACGATACAGTTCATCAAGAGCCTTGTCTGTTGTCTTAGCCAGTTTATCTTCGTAATCTTTTACAGATTTAGAATTGATGAAATCAAACTGTTCTCTCAGCATAGGTAAAATCTCTGAGAGTTTATCATTGTTCGTTATCTGTTTCTCCGCCATCTTCTTCTCCTGTAGATTCTATAACCGGAATATACCAGTGGTTGAGAATTTTCTTTTCTTCAGCAACTACGTTATACCATTCGCCTTTATAGAAAAGACTATCGTATTTTTCATAGTCGGCAAATTCTCGTTTGTCATCTTCAATAAAATGAATGTTATGAGCATTTGCAGCATTAAGTCTTCGTTTAGAAGGTATGTGTAAATCCTGCCCTTCAAAGATATGCAATAACATAAACAACTGGTCGCCACAAACAAGATATGCGGACAGTATTCTATCCATATCAATATTATTTTTCTGTGCCAGATTTAACAGCATTTTGTCGTTTGGTTTTGAAAATATCATTACGCCCTACCACGGATTTATCCATTGCTCGCCAAGCCGCAAAGGCTATTAAAGGTGCCGATTCTTTTTCCGATTTACCATCGTACTCGGTATATACCTTATATAACTCTTGAAGATTGACTTCTACCCCTAGTGAATTGGCATAACGCTCAAAATCACTGAACATTTCATATAATTCTGTTTCAGACTTCGCAATTAAATCAGATTGAATCACAGGGTCATCAGAATCTACTTCAGTCTTAGCAATCTTATTCTTCATATAAAGTCGCCAAGCTTCATTATTTATTCGGCTAATACAGAAAGTCTGTATTTGTGAAATCTTGGGGTCAAACTCTGCTATTTTTGAAAGCAAAGCCTCCCAACACAAAGAATAGAAATTATCGAAATCTGTAAACAGTGTCCACCTTTTATAAACTTTCCAACACCAGTATTTATAATCGTGTATAAACTCAGGTGTAAAAGTATGCGTAGTCAGATAACTTGTAAATCCACTGTACTTTGGTTGTTTCGCCATAACTCTACATCTCCATGGTTCCGGCAAGTCCATACTTAATCGTAATCTTATCCTTATACCATCGTTCAACTTCATGAACCATACGGGCATAGGTTGTATTTCTTACAGGATACCAGTACATATATGTTCCTTTACTGAGATTTGTCTGTCCGTGGAACATTCCTTTATATCGTGCCGGTAATGTACAGGGTTTCTTTACACAAATCTGTACGCCAACAAGAAGTGTTTCTTTTTTCTCTGTCATTCTTCTTCCTCTGAATCTAATTCAAAACATTCAATCTCATAAGAATACTCATCTTCATCATGCTGAGAATTCAGACGGTCGCACATGTGCTTTGCTTTCTCTTTATCTGAAAAAGCTGCAATATTCCAAGATGCACCATCCTGAGCATTATAAGCCTTGATGATATATGCTTTCATCAGATACACCTCATTGTAGATGTACGCATTGTAAGCTGACAGTTAAGTTCCTGGGAAAGTTTTTCCTTTGCAGATTCAACATCTTTCTGCAATCCGCTCATAACTACAGTTCCATCAGGTTTCACAAGCTGCCAAGTAGTTTCAGGTTCACCCTTAATGTTTACAATTCCATTTTTTCCAAATGCTGGCATAGTTTATTCCTCCGTTCCTACACAAAGTATATCATAAATGCTGACAAAATCATACTCAACTTCCTTACCATCTTCTTTCTGTTTGACAGGAATATTGAGACCTTTCGGATAATAGACATACATTCCCACTTCAACACCAAATTTCTTAATGTCTTCGTGAGTACCTACATCTACTACAATACCCTCATACTTTCTTTCCTGACCGGCTGAGTCCGGAATAATAATTCCACCGGCTGTAACAACTTCGTTAGTTGCTACCTTTACTAAAACTTTGTCTCCAAGTGCTTTGGTTTTCATAGAACAGCCTCCTTAGCTTTCTGATTCATCAATATATCAAGACACTCTTCATCACTAAGCGGAAGAAGTGACTTCTGTTTATCCTTTTTTACTTTCTGAACAAGAGTTTCATCCACAACAGGAATCTTAAACTTTTCATCACTCATTGCTTTAATAGTATAATATTTTTGTAGAATTATAAACAATGAGATATAATCACGCTCAGAGAGTTCTTCATTATCTTCATACTTTAATGGTGAGATATGATACCTTTTTAATATTTCCTTAAAACACACAATTATCTCCTTACATAAATCTTAGAAAATAATTATGTTAAATATTATAATATGAATGAAAAAGAATTAATAGAGAAATTAAAAGAACGATATGGAATTATTTTTCCGGAAGGATATATTCATTTTGCTCTGACATTCAATGACCTGGATAAAAAATCAAAAGACCTTCAGCGACATCATATCTGTCCTCGCTGCTGTGGTGGTGGAAATGAAGATGAAAATCTTGTAAGAATTACATTCCACCACCATAGAAAACTTCATCAGTTAATCCTTCAAACTAAAGAACTAACTGACGAACAAAGACAAAAACTTACTTTTGCTTATCAGAAGATGCGGGGATGCTGAAACTCAATTCAACATAATCCGACTCTGTTATCTTTATACAATCTATAGCTAATGTTAATTCCTCTGTTTCAGGGTCATAACTTTTCTCTATGATTTGTACATTAGTATACTTACTCAATCTTTCTGTCTCCGCATACAATTCTTACATCAAACACATCATCTGGAATATCTGTATAGATACTGAGAATTGCAACCTTATTGAAAATCATTTTAAGTTTATTCACTGTTGAAAGTAAATCCACAAGATATTCATTCCATCGACCACTACCATTTTTGCCACCGTGAATAGCCCAAACATAATGTGGATTTCCAATTTCTTCAGGTGATGGAACTCCGGCAACATAATTTGTTGATAGGTTATCTGTTCCCTTAAGACATGAATCAAATTTCTGAATTATCTCAGAATCTTCAATCTTAATCCAATCTTCATTAAACTCGTTTTTAATCATTTCCATAATTATTTCTCCTTTAGAATCTATGATTTACATCATAGGTATCATAATTTCGTTCTTCTGAGAATATAGCCAAGAATGTCACATCATCAGCCCATTTCTTATTGTAACCTGCCTGTAGACGGTCAAGAAGTGCAGATTTAAGACCTTCAATCTTTTTATACTCAGATACCAATGAGCCTGTAAGACCCTTTTTAGATAATTCTTTATATGTATTTTCATCAAAGAAATATCCTATAATCTGATGCTGACGGTCCTGTAATTCTTTACCACGTTTTTGAAGTTCCTTAATTTCTTCTTCAGAAATATCAACACCACCACGAAGACGTTCTTGAAGCTGAGAACGTTTGTGTTCAAGACCAAGACCAAGTTTATCAAAAATATAATAAGGGGCATCTTCAGGAACACCATTTGGAAAATACTTATCCTTCATTTCTTTTCCAACACGTTCTCTTATTTCATTTGCAATCTTTTCGTTTTCTTTCTGTTTATTATATGACTCTATATCATCTATAAGTTCTTCTCGAAAACGTTTCTCAAAATCTTCAGGTGTAAATTCTTTTTTACAAGCTTTCATTCTCGTTCCAATTGGAGCTGTGGCTTCATAATCATCAACTTTTTCATCCATATATTCATCAAATTTATTCATAATTATTTCTCCTATAAAAACAGGATTACCCTTTATGGATAACCCTGTAATAATTTTATTTACTTGTAAGAGGTACTACAGCACCAGTACCAGGAACAATATAAGCTGCATCTGGAACTTCTTTACCATTCCAATGTTTAGCACGTTCCATCTGAATCTCATAATCCCACTGTCTCTGATAAGCCTGCTGATTGGCAGCAATCTGTCTAGCCTCATAAGCGTCGGCATCTGCCTTAATCTTCTTTGCTTCAGCTTCACCGTGAGCCTTTGCAATTTCTGCCTGAGCATCAAGTTCTGCTGCCTGTCGATTTGCTTCAGCTTCCTTTACTTTCTTCTGTGCCTGAGCTTCAGCAATATTTGCCTCTTGCTCCGCAATCTTTACAGCCTGTGCTCGATTCGCCGTCTCCTTAATTTGACGGTCAAAGTCATCACTCCAGTCCCAATTGGTAATAGTAGTCTGACTAATAAGAATTGGATAATCTGCCATACGAGAAAGAATCGCTGCAGCAACCTTGGATGTTACTTCAGGCTGTTTCTCAACAAGTTCATAAATAGAATATGTACCAACAACTTCTTTCACAGAAGCCATAATGTTTGATTTCATAGCGGATTCAACTACACTATCACCATATCTTGTAGCAACATCCATAATCTTAGTTTCATCAAAAGCATATTTCACATTTACAGTAGTACCAACAGTCTGCATATCTTTTGTAATAGCACCGTTAGCACCTACAGGAAATGTCACTTCAAAAGTTCTTGGTGCAATACTGTATTTCTTTACTTTCTGAAAATAAGGTGCTTTAAATGTAAGTCCAGGTTCTACAACCTGTTTAGCTACACCAAACTGATACAATACACCTCTTTCTCTCTGTTGAACTACAGAACATGAATTAATACTTGTTATTACGACAAACAATCCGATAAGTCCAATAACAACCCATTTTACAATTTTCTTAATTGAAAAATCTTCTTCATCCATAATCTTACTCCTTTCTTTATGGTTTATTTTATTCTTTGGAACTCCAAAGTATCTTACAAGAACGTTAATAACTTTATCTTGGTCGGTAATGGCTTGATTACAGTCATCCAATAACATAACAACAATTTCCGCCATTGGAACTCTGCTTGTATCAAAATATTCATTAAGTATTTCAACAATCTGGTCAAAGTCTGACTTCCATCCAGCACCATTACTTATTTCCATTATCTTTGACATAGCAGAAACAATGTCATTATAGTTCTCACAATCTATCAATCGCATTACGCATCTCCTAATGGGATTACCCATAAGAGTAATCCCATTTAGAATTTTAACCCAACTGGGCAAGATAATCCTGGAAATCAAGCAATGCTACCCAGATTGCAGAAACACCATTACGGTATGTATCAGCATTACTGAAAGCCTGTATCATTGCAATAGCAGTCTTATTCATAGATTTCTTCAGAACACTTGTAGCATAACTCATTACAAGTCTGCGTACACCTTCCGGATTGGTAGAAACATCATCTTTGATTTTCTCCATACACTCAACATATTTCTCCCAACCTTCAGTTCTGATAAGAGCACGGCACAGTTCTATAGCATCTTCATTCTCATCAATGTTAGGATTAAGTTTTATAAAATTTCTTCGTTCATCATCATTTTCAAGATAAAGAATCTGTCCTAAACGTTTAAGAGCATTTCTTGAAGAACCATTACTTTCAGCAGCGACTGTTTTCAATATTTCCTGGTCTATTGCAACACCTTCTTTATGAGCAACTGTTCTAAGCAAACGATAAGTTGTATCTAAATCTAAAGGTTTGAAACGTACCAATGATAATCTTGAACGTAATGCCTCTTTCAACTTTTCAGGATTTGTCGTAGCAAAAATAAATACAACCCATTCAGGTGATTTTTCAATAATTTGCAGCAAACAGTCTTGAGAATCATTTGTAAGCCCATGACATTCATCAAATATATACACCAACTTGCTATTCTCTAAAGGTGTAAATTTAAGTTCTTCACCAATAGCACGAATATCCTCAATTTTTCTCTCATTAGATGCATTAATCATACGAATATTCAATTCATTAGCACCCAAATACCTTGCTACACATTCAGCAGTGGTCGTTTTTCCACAACCTTTTTCAGCAACAAACAGAAATGAATTATGCCCAGCTTGAAGTTCAGCTTTTATAGATTTTATGGCATCATCATTTCCAAGAATTTCATCGAAAGTTTTCGGTCTATACTTATTGTATAATTCCATTGTTTTTCTCCTTCATACTTTGTCTATGGCGTTTCATAGACTCACTTATTTTCTTTCTGGTTTCAGGGCTAACAGTTCTTAATTTTCCAATTTCTCGTAATTTTTGTTTAGTTTCTTCAGAATGATGCTTTCCATAAAAATGATTCTTTTCACCCAAAAGACTTTCACTTATTTTACGTTTACTTTCATCAGAATGATGTTTACCCTTTATCCAAGGTATTTTCCCTTTATTTTTCTCACTTAATATCTTTTTTCGTTCTTCCGGAAATTCCCTATTTTCCCAATATTTCAACCTAGATATTCTCATTCTTTCTTTTTGTTCTTCAGTACGTTTCTTACCTTTATTTTTTTCAGCAATCTTATTAACGATTTCTTCGGAACGTTTCTTTCCAAGATTTGAATTTATCAAGGCTTGTTTATGTTCTTCAGATAAGGTATAACCATTCTTTTTTCTAGTTATCCAACCTCTTTTCGATTTTTCTGAACAGTCTTGCTTTAATAGACTATTTGAAAGTTTTTCTTTACTTTCATTCTTCATAGGAATACTTTTATTCCAGGTTGGTTTACCTATATGTGAATTAGACATCTTTTTCTTAACATCTGAAGAATTTAATTTTTCAATTATCTTCTTGCGAATTTCTAATTTTTCTTCAGGTGTCAAAAATTCTAGGGAATATCCATGACCTCCTTCAGCAATATTATATTCTGCTTTACCAATACTTTTGTATAAAGAAATATATGAAGTTTCAAGAATATCAATTTCTTTTGAAGAATGACATATTGCTAATATTTCCTTATCAAAGTTATTAATACCATATTTATTTTCAGCCCGAATTATGTATTTTCCAGACCCCATATATCCATCGGTTAATGGCGTAACAACTCTACGTTTATATTTTCGCAAACGTCTTTGACCAACATAATTCTTACCATTAATTTTGTTTGTTATAAGATAAATATAATAAGTTTCCATATATCCTTTTATCCTCATTTATAAAAGTCTACCCAAACCGGACTAACTTATATTATCAAATAACAAACAAAAGGTAAAGAATATCGTCACCTCTTTATTCTGTCATAGAAGAGAACAACTTTACAGCGTTTTCAGATTCAAGGATACAATGAACAGGATTACTTGTATCAAAGTCCGGAGTATCTGAAACAACCTTAAGAACATCAAAGAACTTCTCAGATGAAATGAAATCATTGTAATCGAAGTTCATTTCCTTTGGATTCTCGATATCTACAGTCATATCATTGACAGTTTCTTCATAACTACCGGATGTTCTACTGCCCTTAATCTTAACTTCTTTACCAAATTCAACAACAACTGCTTCATGCTCATCGATAGTGTGGCTGAATTCAGACGCACGGTTGATTGCATCATAAAACTGCGGTTTAAGTTCGATTTCAAACGCTTTCTTTGCACGGATTCCATCTTCAAGAATAGGAAGAATAGTTGCCAGCGGATAATCTGTAATATTCATACTTCTTACAGAGAATACGGTATCATCTGTTGAAAGGAACTGTACCCATACCTTGTTGTATTGAACCTTTACAAAATTATTCCACTTCACAAGCTGCGAAACGGCTTTATCATCAATCCAGAAATCAGGATATTCATTCTTCATAATACACTTTGTTATAATCCACTTGTTTGTAGCAACAGCCTTATCACCAGTAAAGTAGATACCCTTGAACTTCGAATTGTTTGCCGAGATTGCACAAACCTTGAGAGCCATATTGAAATCTTCACCATCAATGTCATACCATTCATCAGTTGGTGTAAGAGTTTCAAAGCGTTCCATAAGATTTTCTTCAGGGAGAAGTTTAATAGCAATCTTAATCTTTCCATCAGTGATTTTCCATGATTCTTTTGATACATCAAGTTCAATTTCATCACCTGGAAGTTTGGAAAGACAATTGTAGAAGTCGATACCCTTTACAACACCCTTGATGTCTACTCCTTCAGGGAGTTTTGCATCTACAGAAATTGCAGTATTGTAAGAATATACATGTCCATTTGTGAATACGATTTTGTCAGCATCCTCAACAGACACATTGCCTACAGCAATTCCCGGAAGAACCTTGTTGATTGTACTCAGAAGGTCTTTACGATTGATTTTCATAAGATTTACTCCTTAATAAATTTTATATCTATACTTTAATAATAGAATCCTTGTGATTTTCAGCTAGAACAGACTTGAACCTCTTTGCAGCTCGTATCCATACTGTTCAAGGCGTTTCTTAGCAATATCAATGTACCATTTCTTATTTATCTTAATACTGAACGGAACATCTTTAACCGACTTATTATAAATGAAACAATGTTCAGGTGTATCCTGAAACTTACTGATTGTCTTTCCGATATCTTCACACTTTCCAAGATAGGTATCTGTTTTGTCAGTAGACGCAAAAACACGATATGTCTTATCGGTAAGATATTCTCCATTGTGCCATGCGTATTTATCACCGGTAAGTCTGTAGATACTCTGGAATTTAATCATTTCATTACAGTTATTAATTGTATCTTCAACAGGAATGTTCTTGCTGATATAATTAACCATTGCCTCGTTGAGAATAGGAAGGTCATTATCAAGCGGATTATTCTCCTTTACAAAACTTCCCTTACGCTCAATAACTTTCATGTTTCCATTCTCATCAGGTCTTGAGAAAGCAACATAATTGTTTACATCTTTCTGTACGATTCCACCCCATTCTTCATGAGCGAATGTAAGTTTGGTTCGTGCACACCATTCATCACAGATATGACGGTAAATCTTTTCTGTCATTTCATCTTCAGCAAGTTTTACAACGATACCATCAGTATTTGACTGAATCAACTGAAATCTGTCACCAAGACGAAGTTCAAGTTTTTCAAGAAGGTCTGTAATCATAAGCTGACCATTTACACAGATGTTATTAGCCTGAACAGGGTCATATGCCTCACTGTTCTTATCCTTTGTGATTCCATACTGGCTGTTAAGAATTACCTTATATGGTGCCTGTTCTTTCTTTTTTCCGGCTTTCTTAAGAGCCATACGTGTATCATAAACTTCCTTGAACTTCTCAGGACTGCGACAGTTACGTGTAAGGAAATCCCAGCCAATCATACTGCTCGGATAGTAACTGCCGATATCACTATGATACAGTTTACCAAATACGTGAACCGGTTTTGTAGGACAGCCATGCAGACCACCCCATCCGAAAGTATGATTTACTCCACATACCAGTGTCTGGAAAGAAGTCTTGCTATCTTTATTTTTCTTAACCTGTTCACCCTTATCAAGAATGTATTTATTCTCCGGAGTATTTGGAAGTTCACCTTTGTAATCTTCAAGTTTCAGAAATCTTTCAAACCAGTCTCGGATATAAACATATTTTTCAAGTTGAATGCACGGAAGGAATGTAACATTGAATTCATCATCGTGCGGTTGTTTCTTGCAGTCTACAATAAGTGCTGTAAGCTGACCCTTAGTTCGTGATACATTTTTGAACGGAAGGTCAAATGTTTCTACCAATGCAATCTGAGCATCAAACTCGCTGATACGAAAACGGAATACCTCGATTGTCTGTTCAACATCATGAATACAATAACGCATTGTGGAGAAAATCTCTTTCTGAGTTAAAGGTCTGTCAAGGTTGAAATCTACTTCAGTTTCTTCAATGTCATTACCCATAAATCCTTCAAGAAGTTTAAGGGATTCAGGCGGCATTTTCTTCATCATAACATCATATGAATAAATCTCTATATCATTCAGATTATACTCTTTTGAAAGTTCGTAAGGTTTCTTTCCTTCCACAATTAATTTATCAGAAATCTCTTTAGGGTCATAACCTAAAAGGATTCCTTTCATAATCGGAACATCATAATGTTTGTTATTGTATCCAGTCCAGATGTAAGTCTTATGCAACTCAAAGAACTCACGGAGTGCTGAACGGTTATTTGCTATGATTGTCTTTATCTTTGCAACAGGGTCAATGATTACAACAAGCCAGTCGTACATAAAAACTTCAAAGTCATAAAACACAATGCCATAAGGATATTTCTCTGCTGTAAAGTCAGCATATCCTGGAATATCTGTGATTGTACGGTTTATGTGTACAAGTTCTTCGTAAGTTACATTTCGTTTCTTTACAGGTAGTTTTGCAACTGTTGGTGCAACAACAGTCTTTTCAGGTTCAATATCAAAATCAAAAAGTGCCATATCTTAATAATAGAAAGAGCCACCTTTTCAGGTGGCTCTTATATTCAGCAGTTTATATTTTAAGCAACAGCATAACCGATTCTGTTCCAGAAGGATTTTATCTCACCCATAACTGAATCCACAATTGCCGGAGTATAACCAAACTTTCTGCTGATTGAAACGGTGTTTGGTTTTACTTTGGCATGTGCATTCACCCATTCTTGGCTGATGATATACTTCAGAACCTGATATCCTTCATACGAAAGTTCTTCCTTTGCTACAACCATAAGTTCATTGTCGTCAATGTTGTAATTGCGGCTTTCGATTGTACTTTCATAAGAATTATCTTCTGTACCATTGTGCTTTGCGTTTGTTGCAAAATCTTCATAGTGTGAAATCTCTTTCATCGTGCACTTATAGTAATCTTCAAGTCTTCCCATAAGATTCTGAAAGAGAAATGTTGTAAACTTTGTACCCTTGGAACCACTATAAGACTGAAGACACTGTGCATAAATCAGCTGACCTTCTGCATACACATCATCGAACTGTACGTCAGGTCTTTCAAATCTTTTCTTTTTCCATGTAGAGAGTGCAAGTTTGTAAATCATGTTTTTGCATGATTCGAAATCAGGTAAGTTTTGTTTGTTCATAATTTGCTCCTTTGGTTTAGTTTTTTTATTTAGGATAACTCTAATATAACACATACTAAAACCTTAGTCAAGCAAATTATTACAAATACTAAATTGATTTCCAATCATAAGAATTCTCAAGCTGCTCCATAAGTTTATTGCGGCTTTCTGTTTTCTCAGCAATATCCTTATTAATTTCATCACGCTTTTTCTTAGCTTCTTCAAGTGTCCTGAAACCATATTTCTTTTCCCAGTTATTTTCAATGGTTTCAATCTTACCTTCAGAACTTGCACTGCTAAGTTCAATTTCTTTCATTTCATTTTTAATCTTTTCGAATTCCGATGGTGTCATTTTCACTCCCTTTCAAAAGTTCATCAAGTTCATTTACCTTGGTATAAATCTGATAAAAATATTTAAGTGTCCGGTAACGCATTACCACATCTCTATTATCAGGATTTACATCACGAAAATCCACTTTATCCAGGTCATACATTCTGCCATACATCTGCTCGATGACCTGAATATTCTCTTCAATCTGTTCCGGGGAAAGATTAAAGAATTCTGTCATTGTCTTCTCAACAGTCTTCTTAAACTTTCCAAAATCTTTTATGAACATGTTAAATCTCCATTCGCTATCGGCTTGCCACAGTATGGACAAATATCCGGTAACTTTGTTTGTAATTCCTCCCGTTTCTTCTTTAATGATAGAATCTTTTCGTTTTCCAATTCATAAGATTTAATTTGTTCATCAAGTTCAGATACATCCGAGATATCCATTAATTCAATCTGATGTACAAGTTTCTTCTGCTTGGATAAATCTATGATATAGGATTTTGCATGTTCATATTCTTTTATATCATCATCAAGTTCAGATACATCCGGAATATCAATATTCTCAATCTGCTCAACAAGTTTCTTCTGCTCAGACATATCAATGATTGTTATGTTTTCTCTATCGGAAATTGCAGCTGAAAGTTCAGCAGACTCGGTTTCTTTCTTCTGAAGAATTTCGTTGTACTTCACAATGCGTTTACAAATATTATCAGCTTCATCAATCCAATCTGTATCCTTTAATCCTTCTTCGAGTTTCTTAATATCGGCTTCCACAACCTTCTGTTCTGAAGATAACTGTCGTTTATCAGAATCAGCAATAGACATAATCTTATCAATACTATCGAGGTGAACAATCTCATTAAGATACTTACTTGCTTCACCTGCACTTTTACTGATAAGGTATAAAGGGTCGAGCTGATACTGAAAGTTTACATCTGAAACATTAAGGAAGTCTATTACTTCTTTTGGTACACCTTTACCAATAGCGTCTAAGTTAGTTTCTTTTTCACCGTTCTTACAGATGTTATATCCGTTTCGTTTTTTATCACGGATTCTCTCAACATAACCTTTCTCAGTATACAATTTTACAGAAAGTGGTTCCTTGAAATCTTCATTCCAATTCGAGTTTATCTTTTCTGTACCCTGTGGCTGATTATCTACTACCCAACGGATAGCACGGATAACAGCTGACTTACCGTTATCAGATTCACCACAGATAACATTTACACCCTTATCAAATTCAAGGATTGTATTCTTATGCGACTGGAAATTCTTTATCTCTATTTTCGTAAACATCTTTTCAACTCCATAATATTTCTATTACTGAATGCGATAGGATAATCATGTTTCTTATCGTACGGAAACTTGGCTGTAATTATCCAGGTTTCATCCCAACCAATTCTTGTATCAGGCTCATCATAATATAATTTACATTTAATAGAATCTATAATAATATCCTTATCCTCTTCTACACAATGAGATATAAAGTCATTCCAATCTTTTGGTTCAAAATAAGTTTCCATAGAATCTTTAAGACCACCTCTATGAAATCTTACCTTGTAAACATCCTGACCTTTTATCCTCTCACATTCATTAAAAGTTTCAGCTTTTACATTATTTGAAACTTCTCTATTAATCATTGCATTAAATATGTTATTTTGAAATTTCTTCATTCATAATACCAGAAGCGGTTAATAATTCTTTCTCAAGTCTTTTGCCTATATCTTCTTCACTCATTCAATATACTCCTACATTAAATAATTTTCTTAAAAATATACTGACAATGTGGACCAGAGTTTATATAATCAATTACATAAGGTTTACCTTTTGTAATATCACCATAAGTAACTTCAGAATCATAAGGAATATAAAATTCAATCTCATGAGTTTTCAGACCACTCCATATATACAATAATAGCTTACATTGTGCTGAATTTTCATATGAAACAATCTTATAATCTTTTAATTTACCTTTCCATTTATAATAACAATCCGCACCCATTGAATTAGCATAATGTTCTTCAATTTTCACAAGTGCATATCTTTTAAGAGTGCGAATAGCATTTCGTAAATGGTGTTTATCAAAATACATACAATTATTCCTTATCACATGCCTTTTCGTCAGGGTCATAGATTGCCATCTTACAACCTTTCTTTCCAATATCAACAGTAAATTTATCAATAAGTTTTTCTCTAGGAAATTCTTCGTAAATCGTGTTAATTGCAACAGAATAACCTTCAACAATTAAAGGTTTCACAAAGTCCACAACATTTTGAAGACTGTTAAATTCGTAAGTACCTGAATTAATCATTGACATATTTATTCTCCTTATTATAAATCTTTCCTTCTCTTAAAGCGGTCATATATTCATGTCTATCCTTGAAACCATATTTCACAATATCAATTGCTATCATTTCAGCAACAACCCACGAAGAAATCATATCATAACCACTTACTACAATATTTGAAACAATTTTATGAATTTCATTAATATCCCTATGAGATTGTTTAAGCAACCATTTAACTTTATTATTTTGTCCACTTGGATTTTTGTGGTGTTCAAGGATGTTGGTTCCACGCATACCTTGTTTTCGTTTAATTATACTTACTGCCATTATTCTTCACCTCTCTGCTTTCTAATTTTCTTTGAATATTCATGACCTTTCCAAAGTGTTCGCATAATCTTCTCATTGTTAGCTCTTGAGAAACAGGACTTACAGATATAAGCTGCACACTCAGAACCGTCAGAATACTGTCCATCTTTACGGATAGTTTTTCTCATAAGTCCAATCTGATAACAAAGGTCTGTAAGACGCTTACCATTTTCATCAAATAACTGTTTTCCACAAATACAACATTTATCATTAATCATTTCTCACCTCTGAGTAAATATAAATTATTCTTTACTTCAGGAAGATATACATTCAAAGTAGACTGCGGAATATTACCACTCATTACCTTAGTTTCTCCACAGTTATAAGCCATAATAATATCATCTTCTACTCCAAGTTTTTCTTTAAGATAATGAATATGATGAACAGCTACATAGGTACTATGTTTCCAATTTGCCGGATTAAATTCAACATTCTCAAATTTCCAATATCTGTCCTTAAATGTTGTCCACAAATATCGGTCATTCATCTGCCACAGAAAAAGGTCAACTGTTCCGTTATCATTTACATGTATTGCCATTGGGTCAAACTTTGGATTTTCCATCATAAGAATTGATACATCTAAATCAGAATCATCACCAAGTCCATCACATAAATCACAAATATAATTACTGAATTCTTTTGGCATAAACTTATATTTTGGTTCACGTTCATCAAAAGTTGGTTCTTCAAGTGATAAGTCTATTGCGATTATTTTTGCTCTCTTACTTCCTAACAAATAACAGGCTATCATTAAAGCAACTAATAATATTCCCATTAAACTTGTCAAAATTATTTTACTTCGTTTCATTTTATCTTATTCCTTATTATAATTATAGAATCTTATCAATTTCTAATTCTTATAATATTCGTTATGCCATTTTTCAATAATTGCATCTTTAATCTTATCGTAATTACCTACAAGTTCTTTCTGAAAATCATACAGAAAATCTTTTGGCATATCTGAAAGATACTTAAACCTATAATTATGTTCATTATACAACCAATACATATCATGTGACCAAGAATTTCCTTGACTATCACACAGGTAATCTCTTTCGACAGCCATATACATATTCCAATTCTCAAGTTTGACCATAATTTGTAAATTACCTTTATGAATCTTAATGTAAGTATTTGTTTCAGGAATATGATATGTTCCTTCAAACTTAACATTGCGATAGTCATAAGTTAATTCAATAGCATCATATAATGTTGAATTGAAAATACAATGTTTCCTAAATTCTTTCCATTTCTCAAATAGATTCATTTATTCTGCTCCTTTATTCTTCAACTGTTCTGTAGCAAGTTCGAAAGCAAGCAAATATAATTCAACTATTCCTGTACTTCTTTTTCCAATACTAGACGCATATTCCCAACAGTCTGAATCAATTTTACTGAGTACGTCATATCCTTTTTCAGATAAACCTCTTCTATCTGAAAAATCTTCTAATGCATCACGTATAAAATCGTGAGTATTTTCGTAATCTTCTGGTAATTCTAATTCATAATCTTTTATATATTCTTCAATTTCCTTATATGCAGAATCTTCGTCATATTCAAATAAATCTCTACTATGACAATTAATTTTACCCATGAAATAAGACGGATTATGTACAAAATCACCAAAACATTCATAAGTCATATTTTTATAATTAGTTGCAGTAAGTTCACCTAAATCACCGGTAATGTGTAAGCAATAAGAATCTTCATCAAAAAGAAACCTTATACGATAACAGCAATTATCTGGTTCTGCAAAATCCAAAATCTTTATTTGTCCTAAGTCGATAAACTTAGCAACGTGTTTTTCAAAGTATTTTTTCTGTATTTCAAGATTTAACATTATTCTGCTCCTTCTAATTCCCTGACTGTTCAATCCAATCATTTATTTTATTCTGTATACCTTTATCGTGATTGACTGCTTCTTTTCTTAAAGATGAGATATAATCCAGGGTAACATCTTCTACCTTAATACCTTCTACGAAATTCTCAATAGTCTGGTCCAGAGTTTTCTTTTCGTATCCGTTGTGATTAAACTTTTGTTCAAGTCCTATTGGAATAAACTTTACCTCTTCAGTTTCAGTATCGATAATGTATACACCGGGAGTATAATCTTCAAAATCAGCAGCCTGTCGCATAAGACAACCGGAATTAATAACATGACGATGATTTGAACAATATTCAAAGTTCTTATGATAATCTCCCGTAAACACCCATTGTGCAGAACTGTATTTCTCAAGTAAAGATTCAGGTGTTTCACATTCAATAAAATCAGGTTTATCTTTACTTGGCATTGTAAGAACATGCTTAAAAATTAATTTAGCATCACCATAGTCGTCTTCATCAAAATTACAGGCTTTAATATAACTTGTATCTCTAGCCATATTACGAACACATTTTGAATTGAGAAGTACACCAATAGCTGACTTTGGAATATTGGAACTACTGTGATTAATAAGGTCGTGATTACCTGCAAAAATATAAACAGGAATGTTTTCTTTATCAGCATCCTGTGCAAAATCCTGAAGAATATATGTACATTCATTTGTTGCAGTTCTTTCACTGTGGTACAAATCTCCACCAACATCTATTTCATCAACCTTATTTTCTTTTGCAATTTCAAGAACTCTATGTACAGACTTCTTTTGAAAATCCATCCATTCTTCAGGTGTTGCTTCAATACAACTTGGTACGGTACTTCTTATATGCCAATCAGCCGTTATTAAATGCTTACTCATCTATTCGTTCTCCTTTATCACATAAACAAGTTCATATTTATCATTTACATAAGGATATTTGGTTTTATGAGAATATTCTTCTATGAATCCCTTCTCAGTTATTGGTATCTCATCTGCTGTTTCAATATCCTGTAAGAAATAATTACATCCTGTCTGAATAATTGCTTTCATTTAATTCTCCTTTGGTGGTAATACAGGACACTCTTTCCAAGCGTAAACCTGTTCATCGAAACATTCATAATCATCATCATCTTCCCAATGGAAATCTTCTTCACAATCTGTTTCTTCTACCCAATTCAGAATTGCTCCACTCTTATATCCACGACCATTATCCATAGCAACATAATAAGAACCTTCGCTTTTTGGGAAATCTCCTTTTGACGGATAGTGCCATTCATCAGCCTTTCTTTCTTCTTTACTTTCCCAATGCTTATTCAGATAGTCTATTTCTTCTTTGGCAAAATTATAGCCAAACTCTGCACCGTCTTTCCAATCTGTAATATGATTTTTATATCCTTGAACACTTGAAGGATATTTTTTCATAATTGCTTTTTCTGCTTCTTTCTCAAACATTCTCAAACTCCTTTGTTTCTTCTAAAAACTTATCAATTATATCGTAATATTTACTTTCAGTTTCAAAAGAATTATAAGTTGATTGTTTATTACCCATAATCATAATTTCTCTTGCCTGTTTAATTAATTTTAGTAATCTGTAATATTCTCGATTTAGTTTATCATATCTCATATCCTGTATCATTTATTTCATCTCCTTAAAGTATCTTGTAACCTGTCGATAAATGACTTTATTACCCTCACCACCTTGTATACATTTGAACTTACGCTCCAATGGAATTAAAAACGCATTTCTTTCGGGGTTCATCATATCAACTTTTACATCTACATCAACAACATAAATCTCTTGTGGTTGTTTCATTCACTCTCCTTTAGTTCTGGAAGTACAATTTCTTTCCAAGCGATAACTGTACTCATAGGAATAAAACCCCAACCTTTTGACATAAAATGATTTTCAACTTTTTCCGCAACATAGCAATTATTCAAGTCTGTATAAATTAACATATACTCTTTATCTTTCGGGAAATCCCCATCTTTCACATAATGCCATTCGTTCGCCTTGTTAAATCCGAACTCTGCACCTTTTTGAAAGGTTTTTGAATGATTATCTATATCATCAACATAGCCATTACCAAGTTCTTTTGTTGCCCATAACTTTGATTCTTTCTCAAACATAGTTACTCCTCCAAGCACTGTTTTACCCTTACATACCCAACATAGATAAAATCACGAGCAGCTATTGCATCTGTTCTCTGCTGTTCTGTAATGGTTTTATCTTTAGCAATTGCATCTATTCTGTCCATTATGTCTATCAGTTCAAGTCTGATATTATACATTCCTTCTTGAAACATTCTTTCTGCTCCTTATTATCCTTAAAAGTATCTTTCATAGCCTGTTTATACATTTCTAACATTTCGGATTTATGCTCATTTGGAACACGATTGTATAAATCTTTTAGAAAATCTAATGTACTATAAAGTTCCATTACTCACTCTTATTAAATATTTTTATAAAACACTTTTCACAAATATGTTTTGCTATATGGTCAGTTCCAGTTGTATTAAGTTTCTGTAATGCTTGAGGAAGAACCCAATAAAGATGTTTACTTGTTACGGTAAACTCAACGTTTATATTACTTCCACATAAATCGCAATTTCTCATATTACCCATTTAATTCTCCTTATTCTCAGCCCCGTGAATATAAGCCAACTTTACAAGATTATGTATTTTTCTAACAACATCTGAATCTCTGGAAATATATTTAATATGGTTTGAAACTGCTTTAGAATAAGAATATTTCTCAGCATCATCTTTTACTTTCTGCTCGTTTTCTTTCTTTAACGATTCTTCACAAATAGCATTTTGCAATTTTGTCTGTTCAAATTCAAATAATTTAGCTTTTGCTCCTGTTATGTAACCTCGAACAAACAAAGGTCTATCAATTAATGGAATTACTTCCCATTCAGGTGTTGCTGTTGCTTCTTTAATTAATTCATCATCACTCATTATTTTCTCCCTTCTTGTGTATTTATAAACTTATTCACTCGGCTAGCAAGTATAGATGCACTCTTCCAATTATCATTATCTTTTAATTCATCTCTGAGCCATATAATTAATTTTGTAGCTTCACACAAATCCTTATACATCATTGTTGCACCTTCACAACTCTCTAAAAGACTTCGATTTTCTTCCTGTAAATCTTTTGTAGTCTGAATGGCAACTGCCGTAGCAACTTCTATCATTGGTTCTTCGAAAAGTTCAAATGATTTATCTTCCCAATCATATTCCTGCTTTGCATAATCAATCCATTCTTTTACCTGTTTCTCAGCTTTAGCAACAATCTCATGTTCTATCATTATTTACTCCTTGTTCTCATATTTCTTTCTAATTTCTTTATTATAAAAATATACCTTTATATCATGAACAATCATTATAGCAGTAAGGATGATAAGTATAGCTGCTAATACAAGATTAATTATTCCATTAATCTTATGATTAGATTTAAGGTTATAATAACCAACTAAAATATTAAACACAATACAAACTAATTCAAAAATATAAACTCTCATTTCTTCTCCCAACCTTTATCGGCAATGTAATAAATCAATGTTGCAACACAATACGCAACCATTAATTTTGTAAGAATATCTTCAGGTAAAAGAAATAAAATAACACCCTGAACGGTAATTACCAAAAGGTCTACAAGAATCTTTTTCATTTATACCACCTCACTCACTTTATTTATCTTCTTGATAACAAATCGTTTATCACTGTTATCCATAAGTTCTTCAACATGAGTAACTTCAATTATCTGTATATGTAATCTTTCAGAGAATGTATGAACAACTTCTGCAACCTTTTCTCTTAAACCTTTACTGACAAATCTGAATGGTTCATCGTATACCATAACATTATCAGTATGACTAATATTAAATACTGCAACTCTTAAAGCAAAACAAAGAACATCAACTAATCCGCCACCGTTCTGTTCCTTAGGGTCTACTTCCTTACCATTCTGAAGAAGTAAGAATTCAACTTCCGTCTTACCACGAGCAGGTACATAATTAAGCTTAAATGTATACTCATCCCCAAAACATGTTGCAAGTGCAAGATTAACAATAGTATCAATCTTTACTGAAAGTTGCTTCTGAACTTCTGTTGCTACTTCCTGACAAACAGATAATGACTTTAGAACTTCTTCAGTTTCAACCTTAATTTCTTCAAGTCTTTGTTTACGAGATTTTAACAGTTCTTCGTTCGACTGTTTCTTTACCTTAAGAGTATTTAATTTTTCTTTTATTTCTGTGAATTCCATACCTTAATTATAGAATTCCGGATAAACTCAGAAATTATTCATATTCTATCTGAACACCTTTCTTATTCTTCAGCAGTTTTCTCTGCTTTACCTTGGCAATCATAGACTCATTTATATCTACAAACTGAGCGTTTGTATTACCATCCATAACGGCAACAATGTCTTCATAATGTTTACTCAGACTCTCAAGCGGACCCTCATCAATCGTATCCTTTACAACAAGATAATAAATAACACATCTGTCAGCAGTCTGTCCGATTCGGCAAATCCTATCCATTGCCTGCATATGCTGAGCCGCAGTTTGTCCGAACTCGGTAAAGATAACTGTATGACTTGCTGTAAGGGTAATTCCGGTAGACGCTGCCTGAATCTGTCCTACAAATATCTTAACTTTATCATCTGTCTGGAAAGCGTCAATCATAGACTGTCTTTTCTCAGAAGGAACAGAACCATTTATACCAACAGCCTGTTTACCGAATACCTTCATAAGTTCATCGTACATCCGGTTATGATAAGTAAAGATAACAAGTTTATCTTCTACTTCAAGCATATCCTTTATAAACTGGATAGTCGCTTCAAGTTTAATATCAACCAGAGCTTCTTTCATTTTTGCAAGGTATGTAAACTGATGGATACCTTCTTCCTGGGAAAGCAGCTCTTCTTCCATAAGGTCATATGTATTACGGCTCTTATCATCAAGGTCAAAATAAATAGGAATTGTCTGTTTCTTAGGCAGCTGAGGAAGTACATCTTCTTTCTTATGACGTATCATGATACCCGAGAGTTTCTCACGAAGTTCGGGAATATTACTTGCACCTTTATACTCCCAGCCAAATCCATTGTAATAAGGAGCACAATATCTCTGCTTGAAATCCCATTCTTTCGGAAACAAATCAGGAGCAAGTAAATGACAGGCATTATAAAACTGTACAACCCTTGTCTCGAATGGAGTTCCAGATAAAAACATTTTCTTTACTTTAGAGTTTACTGAAATCTGTGTAACACCACGGGTTCTTACAGCCTTGGAAGATTCAATAGCCTGGACTTCATCAGCAATTATGACTTTCGGTTTAAGTACATCATTGATTATATCTACCCAGCCTTTAATCGGTATAAATGCCTTGCGGTAATAGTATCCTTTCTCCTTGGCTATCTTGATACGTTCCTTCTCTTTCTTCTGAAGTTCCTTATCATCCACACCAAGAATATCATAATTGATTATTACCACGTCAGCCTGCTTTGCACTATTGAGAATGTATTTATTTTCATATGAGCTGCGACCATTGATTACATAAGTCTTTACATCAGGATTCCATTTCTCAAACTCAACCGCCCAGTTCGTTTTAAGGGATGCAGGGCATACTATAAGAGCCGGATAAAGGTCTGCTTTCTTAGCAAGGTACATTATGGACATAAGGCTCTTACCAGTTCCCTGGTCTGACGCAAGAAGGATATTACCGTTCATATGCAGCATCTGATATACACTTTCTTTCTGGAAAGGATACATACATTCCGGAAGATTAAGGGCGTTTATATCTTCCTTACGTTTTTCAATTACCTTATCAATTTTTGCTTTAAGTGAAAGGAATGAATCATCAAAGATTGCATTTTCTATCTTTGCAACCTCAAGGACATTCTGTACAGTACGGTTAAATGCAAAAGCATTCAACTTTGGAAGATACTCAGCGTTGAACTTTTCTGCAAGAGAATTCAGTTTGTCCACATCAAGACGGGCAGCGTCTACAATAATTCTACTGCCATCAAATAATACACGTGCCATTATTTAATATTAGAATCAGATTCTACCAAACTACCATCACAACGTGGGCATCTAGGTGTTCGCCATAAATCCTTTGCTAAGAAAATGATTTCTGTCTTACATTTTACACATATCAATAACTTATAATTCATATCAAATATTTAATTTTTTTACTTTGTTTTTCATATTTATAAAGTTATCTTTAGCAGTTTCCTTTCTGTAACAACCACAAGATTTTGTATAACCATTTATTAAAGCAGATTCTTCAACTATCTTCTCAACTCCACAATCACACTTACATATCCAATATTCTTTTTTATTCTTATCATGTCTTTCAAGTCTTTTAATTGCGGTTAATCTGTTAAATTTTCTACCTTGAATGAAAACATCTTTGTCCTTACGTTTGGTTTCAAAACGATTTATTCTTTTATGAGAGATTTGTAATTCTCCTCTATATTCCTGTATTTGATGTTTCAATCCATGTTCTACGATATATTTATTCCTAGCTTCAAGTCCTTCTTTTTGTGTATTGAAAGTTCCTATATTCACACTTTTATCATTTATTGATAATGTAACCAACCATCTGCCCGATGATTGTAAAAACAAACCTGTATATCCACTTTTATTATTTCTGTTTTTAGACAAATGTGTATTTTGTGTAAGGTAATCTACCCATCTACAGTTAGAAGGTTCATAATCTCCATTAGGGTCGATTCTATCTATAGTTAATAAATTCCTTCCATTCCTATCAGGGATATATTTATATCCGTTATTTAGACTCCAATTATAAAAATTATCAAAATCAAACCAATCATCGCATACCCTAATACCTTTTTCTCCATACTTTTTATAATTCTGAGAACTTGAATTAAAACACCTTTGTTTCATCGCACTCCATACAACTCTCAATTTGTTTCTTATGAAAGTTTTTTCATCTTCAATCATTTCACTTTCCGGTTTTCTATTTGCGTAATTCTTTCCTTTACTCATCTTCTTCACTCTCCATTATGAGATTATCAGCCAAAATAGGTTCATCAAACATAAATTGTCCAAGAGCAAGACACTGTGGGAATACACAGCAATCCACACTCTCACCATTACGCATAACAACATTTCGCAAACGCATAACATGGTTCTTTTTCATCTTAGGTGTCTGCTCCATTGATATCATTGAAGTTACATGAGTTACCTTGCGATAATCTTCAGCAATCGCATTTACATCTACAACAGATGAACTATAACCTGAACGGTTTGTCTGGGTGGCTGTAATTACCGCACAATGAAAATCCATAGCAAATCCACGAAGATACTGAGTAATGGCATTGAGCTGATTTCTCAATTCCTTATCTCCACCAATCGGTCGTGTGATATCAGCATAGTCAATAATAAGAACATCCGTTACAAAGTTTTCTTTTGCAGCAAGTTCTTCTACACGGTCACAGATATCAATAACAGATGCCTTTCCAGCCGGGTAAGCAATGATTCTGAGGTTCGCACTATACTGAGTCAACGCACGTAACTGACTTTGCAGCTCACTTACATCCCTACCCATATTTTCCTTTACGTTTATATCATAAAGTTCAATCTTGTATTTTCCCTTTTCATCCGGACATTCCACGAACTTACAGCTTTCATAAACACCGGGTTTTATCAGACCTGACTTTGCTCCGAACAGTTCCTTCCACACACGCTGAATCATTTCTTCACGTGTCATTTCAAGACAGACCATAGTTACATTCAGACGCTGTTTCAACGCCTCCGTTCCGAACTTCTGAAGGAACCATGACTTTCCTTTCTTAGCACCCGCCATAATCATAATAAAGTCATTACGATGAATATTGCCTATTACGTCATTCATTTTCCCAGGCATTGTAAACAGAATCTCATCCTGTTGACGCAGAGCATTTTCAATAATCTGCACAGCATCTTTATCGAGAAGAGCAACTTCATTCGTTTCGGTTTCTGCAACCTTATTATAGTTCTGCTGAATCTTACGGGCTTTTTTCATGTCACGTGTATCAAGACACGCCTGAAGGTTTTCCGTATATTCAGTAAGAGCCTTATAGTCAATGAAATCTCTTCCACGGTCTACAAGGAAATCTTCATTGTTTATGTTTATCTTAGATTCGGCAATATTCTTGAGATAATCATAAACAAGGTCTTTCAAAGCCTCATCAGCAATCTCATCACATCTTGCCTTATAGATTGACGTTACATCTTTCTTTGGTGCAACCTTGAATTTATGATAGTAATCAGTTACCCACGATACGATAACTCTTGAATAGTCACAGTCAAAATAAGTAGGCTTAACATAATCAAGAAGAATCTGGTCGCACTTATCTGACATAATCAGACTTGCAACAAAATCCTTCTCATTGGTGTTTTCAATAACTTCTCGTTTCATATATTTTATAATAATAGAATTATATCTTTTTTCAGAAAATCGGAATGTCTTCGATATCTACAACAACCTTTTCAGTTTTCTGTTCAACCTTTGCAAACGACTCATCTGTATAATAACTGTCAATACTTTTCGGCATCTGTTTGAGTGCATTAAACTTTCCGTCTGCTATTCCGTTTCTCAACCACTCCTTGAACATCCCGTCAAGCATGTCAGAACCATATCCGTTCAGCCTGAAGTAATAAGCATTGATTACAGGATTATCACCTTCCTTCCACTTCAGACGTTTCATCATGAATGTCCGGAAATCCTTAAAAGGATTTCCATCTTCACAGGCAGAAATAAAATCTCCGTAAATATTCGGAAAGGCTTTACGGAAACATCTGAGCCATCTTGTCCAGTCTTCCATATCATACCAGAACAAAAGTTGCTGATGTTTAACCTTGAAATGCTTGTTTGCAAAACTCTCGGCACTTTCAAGAATCAAAGGATGTACATTCTCCTTGATTTTATTTATCGTGATATTCGAGTTGTAATCATGCGACATCTTCGGCTCATTGATAAACTTCATAAAGTTACTGTCAAAGCAGCCATCATTATTAAATCTGACAGAACCTTCAAAGAAAGTTGCAAAAGATATATCCTCAAGGAATTTCTTGTTGAATGGCATACGGTCTTTGTCTTTGGCAAGTTCGTAGTTATTAAGGGCATTGAGAATGATTGTCCTTACCATACCCCACGAACCTTTAACGGCCTTTACCTTGTCATTCACATGCTCCATATTGTACTGGCTGATACGTGAATATACAAAGTTATGGCGGAGGAATGTTCCGTCATAAAGTTCACGGATAAACCACGCATTACGGGCATATACCGGACTTTCAGGTTTAGGATTGTTATTCTTCAGACGCATAAGCATCTGACTGATAATAGCCGTTACATGAGGGTCGTATTTCGGACCATCATCAAACAAAGGGGTAGCCATAAAATCTCCTTAAGCAACATAATTCTCAAGTTCATGATTTCCGGCAAGCGGAATATCATAACGTACAGTATGTTCAAAATCTTCTGCAACTTCAGTGTAATCAAGACCTTTCCACTTTATCTTTGATTCACCAAAACGCATTTTAAGCAGCTTTATTTTATCTCCTATCTCGGCAATTATTTCTTCCCAGGACTTGTATCCGCCAAACTTCATGGCAGAATTCTTGAACCAGTTTACAGTCTTTACCGTATCCATTACAAAAAATATCGCCATATAAGAATATAAAGTTGGTCGGCTGATTCCAAAAATTTTTGCAATCTCAGTCAGAGAATAATCGGCTGCAAGAAGAGCCATAAAGTTCTTCTTCATCTTCTTGGCACGTTTAAGCTTCTCTGAACGCTGATTGCGGTTCCAGTATACCGAACTTTTCCACTGTCCGTTACTTTCGTTCTTGTCCTTATAGTTTGTTACAGACCATCTGTAAAGCGAATGAACCTGACCGGAAATCTCCTTATCCGAGTGCGGCTCTTTCATGCACTTGTCTGCAATCTCAATTTTATTTTCAAGAAGGAAGTCTTCCAAATCTTTCTCAGACGGAACGTTTCCCTTTCTCATATTGCTCCACATCCATTCACGTGCATAAATCATAGTCAGCTTATGACGTGAAAGTTCAGGATTCTTTTCGTCAATATCCTGTACATCAAGATTAATGTTCTTTCTCAGAATGACTTTCTTTTCATCAAGGAAGTTTATATAATCTGAAAAATCATTACCAGCCGGTCTTCTCTCCCTTAAACTTATAAATCTGTTGTTTACAAAGAGATAAGACTCCTGGCACACATTAAAAGGATTGCGGCACATTGTACCCTGATAATAAAGGTCAGTACCGCTGAATATTCCCTTAAAATACTTGGCAAATCTTTTTACTGTCCGGATATAGACATCGTGGTTTCCTTCATTGCGTTTCACAGTCGGAATATATTTACCATTGGCATTCTTTTCACTTAAATCAATTGTCTTTACATATACCGGATTCTTAAGATAGAACTGTATCTGCCAGTGTCCTGTGCTGATATGTCTTGTGCAAAGACACTCAGGAATATCTCCAAGACTACGCAGCTTATCAAAGAAAGTCTTTACATCAATTCTCTGGTCAATATCCACGGCAATAAGGTCTTTACGCATTGAAGACTTGCCGCATTCAGCCATAGGAAACATGCTGTATTTTCTGTATATACCAAGAAGGCTCTTGAAGTCTTTTTCAGAAGGTCTCAATGTTTCTGTCGTATGCACACGCATAGGACTTCCTTTCTTGGTTTCCTTCACGAGAAAACTCATCTGCATGGCATCAGCCAGTTTCTCATAATGCGTTTCATATACTTCAGAATCTCCGATAAGGTCCGGGTCTTTTACAAGATTAAAAGGATTTGTTACTGTAGTGAATTGTATTTTATTGGATTTCTTTATATAATTCTTATAACATTTCGTTCGCAGACCGTCAGATTTTCCAACTTTTTCCTGGCGGTCTTTTTTATTTTCTTCAGCACAATCCATATTTATAATTATAGAATTATCTGATTTTTCGAGGATATTGATATTTTCAGGAGTTTCCGTTATATAATTAAGACAGTCCACGAAATAATCTTCCTATTTTGTGAGATTAGAGAAGTATTGGTACTAGACATACCGGTACTTCTCGTTTTTATTTAACCCTAATTTATACCCTATCCATAATAAAATCAATACATTTCATACAGAATACGCATAATAACGGATATTCAGCCGCATATAAGAGCTATATTATTCATATAGGGGTTTACACTTCACCTAGTTTTATAAAAAAAAGAACTACCGGAGTAGGAGTTCCAGTAGTTCAAACAAGATGAATTTATACTTTGTAAAGAACAAGTATTATTTATCTTAATTATAGAAATTGTATAAGACTGATATATTCGTTCTGAGAGCCTTTATGGGCATTGGTAATGATATTAGTCGATTTAATGCAGAAAGTCGCTCAGAAACAATCCTAGGGGCATTATAGACCAAATTTAGAAGGATAATTCTTTCTTCAAATCAGCATTGTTTGTTGGTTTAAGAAAATATGTCCTTTTAAGTACCTGACCCAAACCATCATCCTTAATTGCAGCAACGACAAATATCATATCACCCCAGATACTTGTAGCACCCGGAATGGCTGTACGGATATAATCATTTTCATGGAGCGGAACATCTGATTTTATGAAAGCTGAGCATAATTCTTCAGAATCTTCAGGAAACCAGTTGAAATGATAAAACGTTGATTTGGATATCGTGAAGTTTATCCAGATACGTGACTCATAACGCTGATATTTATTACCGAGAACCTTATCGCTGTCGAGTTTTTTCACTTCATCATAATTTACATCTTCATATCCGAGATTAGTCTGGTTTGACGGAGTAAAAATGGATGCCGGTTGACCCCAGATAGAAAGCTGCCGGTCCATAAACTCGATATACTGCTCATAATTTATGAAGTTTTCGATACTCATAACTAAAATTCCTCTATTTCAGAATCTTCATCGAACCATTCATCCGGATTTCCGATTTCACCTTCAGAAACATTGTCCTCTTCAGCGGTTTCTTCTTCCATTTCGTGAACTTCTTCGATATCTTCCATGTCTTCTATAAGTTCATCATCTTCAGCGGCAATGCGTTCAAAGAAAATATCGCCTTCGTCATTCTTCTTACCGATTGTGATTGTAGTACCCTGTGGATTTACGGCATAAATGGACTGACCATCATTAAGTCTGTCATAATAAGCTGCGAACATTTTGGCGATAAGTTCTTTGTTACGCAGAATCCATTGAAATACAGCGTCTTGGTGTTTACATATAGTTCCACGAAGATTTGGATTTCTTATTTTTGGAAACCTTTTCTCTCCTGGGATTCCATAGAGATATCTTAGGGCATCTGCTTCATAATTATAGCCCCAAAATGTCGCTGCCGGGCATCGACACCTTGCGTGAATATCACCAAAGTTGATTGCATAATCAATAGCATCCTCAAAATCAATATCACGGTCTTTGCCAATACAGTAAAAATCCTCAAACAATACATAGACATCATACCAAGTTTGATTAGTACCTGTTCTCCCATCTTTGAACTTTACCGTTTCTCCGAAGTGGGAAGATTTAATCTTAAATTTCAGAGTGTTTGCATAACAATATTCCAAAACAGGTGATTCAAGTTCTTTAGTATATTGGTCATGATGTATAAAGTTTCCATCTCTGTTATCGAGTAATTCCTGAATTGTAAATGAATATATGGGTTCTTTTAATTTTATGTTCTGCATAAAAAATATATAATTTACTCTTTAGTTTTTCTTTTCTTACCCAAATTGAACTGTCTTAATTTTTCTTTAGTTTCTTCTTTCATTGGTAATTTCCCTCTAACAAATCCTTCTGGACATTTGAATGATTGGACTTGTTTGATTCCATTGTTCCACCATTTCATACCGGTATTACCAACATTATTAAAATTAATTCTTCCAGGAACAAACCCTGGCGGACACTCTTTACCACGATAATTTTCTTTCCCATTATTGTACCAGTGGGTGTTAACCAAGTTATCTTTAGGTTTACCTGTAAGAGATTTTGATAAACGTTTTCTGTGCTCTTCTGAAAATTTTCTACCAGTCAATGCAAGAATCATTCTTTCTCTCATTTCAGGTGTCCATTTCCTACCCTTAGCTTTCTCAGACATTTTCCTACGAGATTCTTCGCTAAGATGTCGACCTTTATTAATGTCAGACATTCTTTTTCTAAACTCTGGATTCTTTCGAGAAATTTTATATTTTTCTGAGTTCTTAACTTTTTCACCTGTCTTTTTTCGTTCTTCAGGATTTTGATATCTCTTTTTAACTATTTCTGACATCTTTCTTTTAGTTTCTAAATTGGCTTTGTGTCCTTTGTTCGGAGAAGGTCTACCCTTTAATTTCTCAGAAATATTTTTACGTTGTTCTTCGGTAATTATTTTTCCTTTGTTTGCAAGACTTATTTTACGTTTAATTTCAATTTGTCTAATTTCGGAAAGATATAACCAATTACCTTTTCCACCAAGACCACCCGGTGCAATATTAAATTCCGCTTTTCCAATTTGTTTATACAAACGAATATACTCGATTTCGAGAATATCTAATATTTCTTGTGTATAACAAATTGCTAAAATTCTCTTAGAGAAATTCTCAATACCATATTTCTTTTCAGCAGCAAGAATGTGTTTTCCTTTACCCATATAAGAAGTGTCAGTTTCCGGAGTTTTATTCAAAGGACAATGACGCTGACCAATATAATTTCTTCCATCACCATTATAGGTAATTTCATAAATGTAATATGTCTGTAACATAAATTTTCTCCTTAAATAAAAAACCTCTGATTGAGAATGTCGAGGAACCACCCTCACAACTGTCCAACTACGAAACAGTTATAACATTCTCAACCAAAGGTCTTAGAATAGTGTAGTTGTATGTAACAGGGTGGTTTGTTTCCTGTCACATACATTATAAATTATAGAATTTGATTTGTCTACTTAAAATCTCCTGTTGCCATCAAGTTCCTGCATAATGAACGGTAATACAAGAGTGTTGATAATCTCAGGGTCGGTATCTTCAAAAGAAATACTTCTGTCATTTATCACATAAGATGAACCGTTATCAATAACCTTGACAGTATTTTCTCCGTTACTGATTTCACATTCATCATCTGACAGCGGTTTAACGTCAACACCTTTCGGCATGATTGAGGCAAGCAATGTCCATTTATCTTCGTTTTCCATATAAGAAATATATAATTATATTTGAGGAGTTATTATGAGTAACGAAGAATTATTAAAATACTGCCAGAGCAGAATTAAAACCTATACGTTCCACAAACTCAGCCTTAAGGGAGTTACAGACAAGGAACGTTTCAATGAATGTGTAAATGCACTTATTGACGATATCAATGATGATTCGGCTATGCTTATGGATATTGAAAAGAATGGCGGACCAGTTCCAAAGCCGGTAGTTCAGGCTTTTGCAAGTCTTGGTGCATATTCAGATAATGTCATGCAGTTTTATTGCCGCTATAAAGAACTGATGAATCTGTAAAAATTTCTGTTGACATAATCTTTTAGTATCTGTTATAATCATATTCAAGGAGCAGATTATGATTAGTAACTGTCTGATTGAAGCGATTAAAGCAAAGATTAAAGACCCTAAGAACGTAAAGATTTATCTTTATCCGCCAAGAATTAATGACGGAAAGGTTCATTTTTACTGGACTAACAAAGGGTCTTTTTATCATTTTATTAAAGACAGCAAGAAATCAATCATGCTCTTTGAAGGTCACGTAAAAGAAAGTAATGAAAAATTGTTTTATTCTTTTATGGGTCATAAAATGTTTACTTCAGGATTAAACAGAGAACAGTCATATCAGCTTGCAAAAAAATATCGTCTCCCATTTACGAGAGACGATATCGAGCACATTTATTTCAATGAAGAAAATGATTAGTAATCTTCTTTACTGTAATGGCTGAACTTCATGGTTCCGGTATCTTCAGAATAACCGGCATCCTGAACTCTACTAGCAAGAGTAGAATTTCGTGCCTTTTCTTCAGTAGGGAATACTTTAGCCTGTTTGTCTGTAGACCATCCCTGAGCATTGTTATCAAGACTTACGAATTCCCAGCGACCATTCTTCAGAATCTCAATAACAGTTTCTTCATCTGCTGTAAGTACAGATTTAATCAAGCTGCTTGCAAGGAATGTGCGTTCATCAATCTCATTACCGTTATGGTCAAAGAGTGTATAACCGTACAGTTCATCCGGTTCAAGGTCATAGAAATCAGCGGTGTCGCCTTCATCACAGTATGGGTCGGTAGGAGTTACTTTTGTAATCTGCCATGAAGTATACTGTTCACGGTCTTCATCCCAGTCTTCACCATCAAAATAATAAATAAGACCTTCAGCCTCAAAACTGCCAAATTCTTCACTCGGAGAAAGAATCTCGTCAGAGAATTCATCACCTTCATTGATTGTATCACCTTCTGAATATGTATGGGTGTATGGATTAAGTTCAATACCGGTGCACTGCCATCTGTCATCAGATACTTTCTGGAACCAATACTGATTTCCATCACCGTCTTCAAGATAACATTCATCAAAACCTACATCTACATCATCTTCTGTTTTCCAGTTCCAGTAATCTTCTTTGTTTGGTTTCTGGAAGAGTGAAGAATTTGTACGCAGAGCATCTTCAACTTCAGCCTGTAAAGATTCAATGAAACTGTCATATTCAGAATCACTTGCACGTTCTTCATGGTCGAGCCACTTCTGAATCTGTTCATTTACAGTCATATCTACTTTTTCAATGAGATAGCGGGCTGCGGCATTTACTGTTTCATTACCATAGCCACGACCAATCATATCACCATCGTTGTTGTAACGATAAATAATCTGTGATGCTGCACGAACGATTTCACCACCAACAGTATTTGATTTTCCACTGTCGTTACAATACTGTTCGAACCATGTCTCAAGGTCACCATCAACATCAAACTCAGCGTTGATATCTTCTGCAATATCAAGGATTCCCGACTTAATCAACTTAGGTTTGTACTGTTCAATCCAAGATGAAAGAATCTGTTTTGCATAACCTACATTGATGTCCTGTTTCTGAGCGATACATTCTGTAGCATAATCTTCTGACCATTTACCTGAAAGAATGTTCTTTACAGTTTTTACAGGGAACGAACGGTTGCTTGTAATTTCAGGTGATTCTGGCTGAATAGTATTTGTATCAATGCCATGTTCATCTAAAACTTTATTTATGATACTTATGGCAAGTTCCTTATTATCAAAACAAGGGTCATCTTCATCTGTATATTCGCCACCTTTAGATTCATACTCTTCAAATATTTCATCGAAACATTCAGCATCATAAATGGCATTTTCAATTGGTGTAGCCATATCTTTACCGAAAGTATCGTAAAGTAAATCAAACAGAGCATAATCTTTTACATCATCGTCAATCTCTCTTTCATCTTCTTCATTATCATATTTATCCCATTCTCTGAAATCATTCATACGGAAGATGAAAGCAAGGTCTTCTGCAAGTTCATCATATCCGGCAGCCTGAGTAAGATTGTCAAAGAGCTGGTCTTCACCCATAATTTCCTTAGCCGATTCATATTTATCCCAACCATTATCATAATCTTCAAGTTCTTCTGCAAATCCCCACTGTTGAGCGATATAATCAATGTTCTCTTCAAGAGTGTTATCGCCCATGGCTTTTGCAATCTGTTCAAGGGCATCTTCCTTTCCGAAGTATTCTACGAATAAATCAAGGGCTTCAGGAACATCAGAAGAGCGAACTTCCCAGCCACCGTCTACTGCTGAAGTGATTTTGCGAGATGAAGTAATATCGTACATAAGGTCTTTATCGATACTTACTCCGAATTTATTTTCAAACCATTTCCATATTTCAAAACGGTCTGTTCCAGCTTCAAATTGCAAAAAATCTTCTTCAATTTCATCATTTTCGTTAATAGGGATATTTTCAAAATCAGTCCACAATTTTTTTGCTTCTTCAAGATTTTTCTTTGAACTAAATAACCCCTTATTCTCTTCCTGTCCTTCAGATGCTTCAGAATCAGTAATGGTTACATCCTCACCCCATTCATTTACAGCTTCTTCATAAGTATCTGCCGAGCCAAGAACTTCTCCACTTTCCGGGTCTGTTGCAATATAGCGAGCTGAAGTGATTTTACCATGTGGCGAAACATATTTTTTAAGATTTTTCAATTCATCATAAGAAATAGTATTACCACAATTATAACATTTAATATTATGTTCTTTAATGTTTTCAAACAATTCAGGTTCACCACAATTTGGACAACAAAGATATGAGTCTAAACCTGAAGTGATTTTACGAGATGATTCGATTTGTTCATTTTCAAAACTAACAATTCCTATAGTATCTTCTAAATAATGTGTACAATCAATTATTATTTTCCTGCATTCCCTTTTAAGATTATAACTATTTACATTTACCTTTTCAGTTTCATACTTGAATATATCATTCTCATGTTCGCCAAAACCAAGTACTGAACCATAGACTATTTGATTTTCTTCATTAATGTAGATAGTAAAACTACCATCACGATGTTTATGGTCAAAATTAAAATTATCCCAAGATGGTCTTGTAATTATATAATCTTTTTTCAATTTCATTTCATTTATCAATTCAAACATAACATCAGTAAATTTACCACCATCTGTTACTCGTTCTGATTTAATAGGTCTACGAGAATTACGAACATAAGAGCCGCCTTCAACTTCTGTAACCCAAACATCCGTTACAGCAACTCCCTGAGCATTTTTGGTGTCTTTATAATCTTTCCAACTTTTTGAAGTGAAATAAGTATGCTGAACAGAACCGTCAGAACTTTGAACTGTAAGAACAGCCTGATTTCCACGACTCTCAATTGCGTCAATGATATTTTCAACATCAAGGATTCCCATACCTCTTGTATCGATATAGTAATCATCATATCGAGTTCCTTCTGCTACATTCTCGAATTCTTTCTGTGATGAAGAGATTCTATGAGATGATGTTAATTCGACACCTGAATAATATCTGTCTACATTTTCTTGGTTTTTGAACCATTTGCATAATTTAAGATAATCTTCGTGAGAACACCTTCTTCCGTCTGAAAAAGCAAGAGCCAGCTCAGGAATATTCAAACCGTTTCTCTGACCAAAATTAACAGCCCTTTTAATAAAATCATCTGTTTCAGATTTAATATATTGTTTCATAATTACAATTCTCCTTGATATTAAAATATATAATTCTATTCGATAAGGTCATCTACGGTAATGACTGGACCCTGTGGTTCAGTAAAGTCTTCATTCTCTACTGTTTCAACAGGTTCAGGTTCTTCATCTTCTTCCATACCCATATCTCCGCTCATGTCCATATCAATGTCCATATCCATATCTCCACCGCCTGAAGGTGCTGGCGGCATATCTTCAGCCATTTCACCTTCCATAACGTTCACAGGTTCTTCTTCCACAACAAACATATTGTCAGCAACATCAAGTATATTTGCCACATACTCTACGCACTTAAACATTGCCTCTACGACAGTTGTATATTCATGGTCTTCAAGTTTAATCTCAACATCGTTGATTGTTACCTGATTGATGAATCCGCTGAAGTGAAGTTTCATTCCTTCAATGATAACACAGTCTTCTTCATACGGACCTTCCTGGATATCACACATCATACCAATATTTTCACAAAGTCCATATACAAGGCTTTTCCAGTCGTAAACATCTTCAAGCAGAACGACCGAAAGCAGCTCGTTAAACGTAAGTGTGGTTACTTCAAGAACCGTCTTGTAGAAGAATACCGAAAGATAATAAATAAGACTGACCGGAGTAATGAACTGTATTGCCACATATTCATCACTGTCATAATCATTGTTATAGATTACCTTAATGGAACCGTTACCGATTGAAAGTGAACTTGCAACAGCACCATCTACATTGATAAGAAGTTCAACGGTTTCTGCATTGCTTGTAACTATGAAATCATAGCGGCTTTCAGGTAACTGCAAGCGTTTGGTGAATTCTTCAGTTACATTCTGTATTGTTTCTATATCCATATTCTATTTTCTCCATACATTTGCACAATAATTATCAAGGGCACCATTCATATAGTTATAAAGATATGTGCAGACATCAGCCTTACTTGTAAGGTGGTGATTGCCGCATTCATCAATATACAGATTATTAACATAAGAGATAGACGCAAGGTCGAGGTCTCCGGCTGTAATTTCCATTCCCTTTGTACAGTAGATAGGGAACTTGAAGTTTACGCCATCACCTTCTGCATGTTTGGAACTGTTTACATAATCTTTATGCAGATTCTTCTTGTCTTCCATAATGACAAATCCGGATAAATCCATAGGAGCGTCACGTTTTACAGCGAATGAAGAATAAACCTGTTTAAGTGTTACAGGATTGCTGATTTCCCTAATAACAGATTCCTTTCCGTCATTAGTCAGGGCAGACACGATTTCCTTAGCATCTTTCTTTTCGATAAGACCATTGAGAACCATAACACGTGTATCTTCTGCAAGGATTTCTTTCTGAAAAGAATTGAACTTACCTTTACGGAAAGATGTTCCAATCATCATAGAACCGTCTTCAGGAACTCCAAGGTCTTTGTCAGCTTCCATAAGTTTCTCAGAATCAACACCATAATTAGCAAGTGCATCACCAAGCAGAGCCTTTACAAGATACTTTTTATTGAAGTCAGCCTGCATATTGTTCAGACTGTCTGTAATCTCTTTAAGGTTTTCAACAGCGAGTTTAAGTGTTTCTCCCTTGTCCATATCTTCAAGCATTGTCTGAGATACTGTAAGGTAAGACCAGTCATTCTTTGTTATGTTATATCCGAGAGAACGTAAATGCAGATAGTCGATGTTCTTAAGGGCATTAAAAGCTGAGAATGAAACAGCCTTACATACTTTTGCAAAACGCTTATCCCAGGTAATTGCAGCACTATCACCAAGACTGCTTGGAGTATCTGAACTGAATCCAATCATACTTGGCTGTAACTGAAGTGCTGAGAAAAGTTTCTGATACTGAACATCAAGGTCTTTGAGAGATTTAACATCAATCTCACCGCCAATGTTCTGAACATTTACACCCTGATTCTGTGTCTGCGGAATGATTACTTCAAAGTTCTGGTTATTACCACGTGAACTCATTCCGTCAGAATCATAAGATACACGTCTTACTTTCTTGAAAAGGTTACGGTAATAGTTAAGAACCTGGATTGCAGACTTACTGTAAACCTGACCACCAACATTTACAGAAATAATTCTATAGTAGTTGCTCTGGTCCATACGATTAAGGAGTAATGCATCTTCGATTATGTTTACATTTCTCCATGGCTTACTTGCAGCTCCAAGATAACTGTTGGCATAGGTGAACTCATTCTGAAACTGATTGCTCTGGTCATTGTTTGCACCACCAATAGTCATTGATGTATTCTGGGTATTACCGCCAAGGTTCTTGTAATATTCAAGCTGAGAATAGGTATATTCGTAAGAAGGAACAAAATCACCTTTCTCATTCATAAATCCGATTGTCTTTCCGGATATGATTACAGGGGTGATGGATGTAAAGTCAGGAATAGGCACTACCCTTTCAAGTACACCATCTTCATTATAAATGTGTTTCCAGGGCAGCTGACCCCACAAAAGGTTGTTATAGCCATCTGTAAGGATAAAGTTGTCAGCATTAATTTGGTCATGAAAAGCGTCAAGTTCCTGTTGAATTACTTCATAAGGTGTATTGAGTTCAAAAAGTTTGTTTTCAGAGTTTGACTGAAAGGCTGTCTGCATAACGCATTTTACAGCTGCTGAACAGATAGGGTCTTCATTCATTGCTGTCACATCTTTGAGCGAATTCAAAATAGATTTTGTCATCGCATTGTTGACAGAATAGTTCGGGTAATTATTGAATTCCTCTACCTTGTTAAAGAGTTCTTCTTCCTGTTCAGGAAATATAAAATGTTTTACTCTTGCCGGAAGTGTCTGTTTTGTTTTATTTGTAGGCATAAAAGATAATACTCCTTTCGCTATATAAAATAATATATAACGAAAAGGAGTATTGTTGCCATTTTAGAACGCATAGTATTCTTTTCTCAGAGCGTCTGCGTTTTCATCCTTACGAAGTTCAAGAGCAATGTCAAAGAGAGAATCATAGAAACTTTTGAGTTCAGCCTGAATAAGTTCTTCAGTAACAAACTGTTCCGGAGCAATTACGTCAACGTTCTTGGCATAAGTCCAGTAAACGTTGCCGTTGTCATCTTTGATACCAATTCTTGTTTCTTTTCCCCAAGGTCTGTCATAAGGGTCATAATTTACTTCCTTAAGCCAGAATACTTCACCTTCGATTCCGTGTGGAACTTTTCTTCCACGAGAAACAACAACACGTTTTCCACGTGATACTTCATTACCCTGGCGGAGCAAATCTTTTTTAATAATATCTGTTCTTACACTCTTTGCTTTAGAAGACCACCATTCGTTGAGTTTTTCAAAAGAAAGGTCTTTTGTAGCATATCCGCCGCCAGCAAAACGTGTTGTGTCATACTCTTCGTAACCGAGAGTTCCATTTTCGAAATCGAGATAATTAGCATAGAAATCACTGTCATTATAACCATTGTGTTCACCAAGATAATAAACACAACCTACGAATTTTGCTTCCTGGTTTTCATATTTAATCATAATTTGCTCCTTTTCCGGTTTAAGGATAACCGGAAACCTTATTTAGATTTAAGCTGCTTTCTTAGAGTTCTTTGCATGTTCAATAGCTCTGTATTTAATCATATATTCTACAAAAGCATCCCAAGAATTAAACTGTCTGTCAGAAGAATTGTTTATCTTTCCAACATGATATGTGTACCAAACGTGCTCACCGTCTGAATGCTTGCAAGGAATCATCCAGACTTCCTCACCATCTTCTGCAACATAAAGTTTATGACTATGATTGTCATTCATCTTTTCCATTTCAGCAGTTACTTCTTCACGAATAGCATTTTTAGCGTCACGTATAATTTCCCAATCGTATTCAACGTGAGCGAAGATGTTACAACCGCTAAGGATTTCCTGAGCATATTCATCATATCTGATGTACTCAACCTGTTCTACGATTTTGCGAACTGTATCAAAATCAACTGATAAATCTTTGATGTAGCAATCTACGGATGTTGAATATCCACAGTCAGATACACGAGTTGAAACCATTCTGCTTGTAATTCCAACTTTCTTGAGTTCTGCACGGATAAAAGCACCGAGTTCTTTGTTTGTCATAGAATTGAATTTTGTTGAAACTGAATCATTTGTTATATACATAATTTGCTCCTTAAGGTTTCTCTCAACCTTTCTGTAATTCATTATACTGTCTTGTATAACGCTTGTCAAGAAAAAAAATAAAAAAAATAAAAAAGTGCATTGTTTGGGTAAGAAACAATGCACTAGAGCAAAATTATGAATTAAGTAGGAGGCTACCTAATTTACGATAACTTTAGTGAGCGAGTTGAATACGCCCTTCTGGTCATTGATTCCAAAGTCAGCAAGAATCTTCTTGCATTCAGAACCGATAACCTTTCCAACCTTATTTGTCATGTTTACAGGTTTTTCTGAAACAGGAACAAACTCACAGCAGTTGCTTACGATACATGCAATTGCCGGGTCTTCAATATGGAATGAAAGTCCACTTTCAAGTTCACTGAGCATATATCCTTCTCTCTTGAGAGAGCTGCGGATTTCTGACAAATCAGGAACCATACGGAACTTTGCTACGCTTGTACTGTTGCACAATTCGCAGAGAATAGACTTATTTGAATCCATCTGGAATGTAACATCTGTAGCATTACGCAGATACTTCTGGAATACATTCTTATACTCAAGACTTTCATTCATCTTTGCAGAAAGAACGATTGCCGGAGTTTCATAAGCAATTACCTGTTCCATAGCTGATAGACACAATCCGTCAGGGTACTTGGTGTCAACATAGTTGTTGATTGCTTTTCTTCCGGAAACAGAACTGAAAATCTGTTTACCCTTTGCAGCATAAGGATTCTTTGTACGCATTGTACCTGAAGTAACGTTTCTGCGAGCCGGTGTATTGTAAGCAAAAATCTTGTTGCAGTCTTCTTCAAAGTTAATCTGATTAACCTTGTCGGCAGATGAACAGCAGAATACACCTACGACAGATTTACCAACATCATTGATACATTCTGAACGTGGTGAAACGGCATAGTCATCAATGTTTGCTGAAGAACGGAGAAGAGTGAGTTCAACATCCATTTCAGCACAAGATTTCAGCGGCTCTCTGTCGTGGATGCTGTATGCTGAAAATCCATCAAGCATAACCAGAGCGTCATCAGCATTTACCATACGAGCGTCTTCATAATAAGAAAGAACAGCCTTTGGATTAGAACCTTTTACAGTCCATTTTCTTCCAGCCGGGTCTTCAAGAATAACAGAGTTTCCGATAACCTTTGTAGGAACAAAGAAAACATTATCATACTTGTTCGACTTGATTCCTTCTTTTGTCTGAATACCGAAAAGTGACTGTACAATATAGCGGTGAAGAACTTCATCAAGACGACCTGATTCAATCTCCATAATGTTATTCTTTTTCTGATTGTAAATCAAAGCACCGCCTTTGTCATTCAGTCTTACAGAAACAATGTTTCCTTTGTACTGAATGTCGTAGCCGTTTTCGAGTATTATTGCATCATCCACCAGACCTTTGTCTGACAGAGCTTTAATATAATTATCTGTACGAATCATTTGTTTTCTCCTTCGCAATAAGATACATTTAGGGAAATTAGGGGAAAATTTCCCCTAATTTCTATTAGAACATACCTTTGTACATCTTTTCGAGTGTTTCCATATTGCGAGTATTGTTTGACTTGATTTCTTTCTTTTCTTCAGAAATCTGACGCTGAGAACTCTGGAACAGTCTCTGACGCTCTTCAGCTTCGTGCATTGAGCGTAACTGCATTTCGTTCTTCTTAGCCTCATTTGCAGAACGGATAGCCTGGCGTGTCTGTCTGTTAGCATTCATTACTTCTCTGCGAGCAGATGTAATCGGCTTTCTCACAGGAGTTGCACCAACAGGTCTGCGAGCGGCTGAAGTTACAGGCTTACGAACAGCAGATGCAACTGGCTTACGAGCAGGTGTTTCAAGTGGTCTGCGAGCAGCCGATGTAACCGGTTTACGAGCAGATGTATTGCGAACTTCGTCACGGAGACGTGAAGAACGAACAGGTTTACGAGCCATATTTGGTCTGCGAGCAGCAGATGATGCAACACGTTTCTTAGCAAGGTTCATACCTTCCTTACGACCTTCAATACGTGCACTTGCAATTTTCTTTGCAATTACAACTCTTTCGGCAGCTGAGAAGATATCAACTGATTTACCTTTAGATATAACAACCTTGTTATTCTTGAGAACAGTTGAGTAAGCACCCTTACCAGCATCAACATATGCTGCGGCACAGCAGAGAAGACCCTGAGAACCGTTTCTGAATGCGAATCCAACCTTACCGCATTTGATAACCTTTCCATTGAGAGTTTCAATTTCTTTTGTAGAATTGATTACCTTGTATACGTTGTAACCCTTTGCAAGGCGACTTGATACTTTCTGCATACGAACCTTTTTCTTGCTGTTTGTAAGAGGTACATCTACAACGATAATATCTTCATCAGGAACATCAACACCTTCTGCGTTAAGTTTTTCTGTCGTGTCACCAGAGTTGTTTGTTGCATCTTTCTGAGTAATCTGCTCAGGTGATGTTGCATTCTCTGGATTTCCTTCTTCATGATATCCTGGATTTCCTTCACCAGTTGTTTCAGCAGGTTTATTTTTTGGGTCTGTTGCTCCACCGTTTGGTTCAAAATCTTCGCTTGACTTCAACAGTTTTGAACAGAACTGATTCTTTCTGTCTTTATTTGAACGGATGATTTTGATGAGTTTACACTCAATCTTTTTCTTCTTCTTATCTTCCTCTTCCTCTTTCTTTGCAAGGGCAGAAACGATTACCCAGTGAGCAGGAGTAAGTTTAGCAGAACCAACCATCTTCTTTACTTTCTTGAAAGCTGCAGACCATGCTTTCTTGTTAGCACTTGATTTGAGTACAACAAATCCCTTCTTGTACTTGTTAGATTTACTGTTACCGATTACGAGAACATCATCTCCAGGCTCAGCTGCGTCATCTTCAATTTCAAGTGGAATTTCATCACAAGTATCAAATACAGTACATTCCATGTCATCAATAGTATCGTTGCGAATTTCATCAGGTGTCTGTTCAAGTTCAACGGCACCATCTTCAGATACCATTACACGAACAGCTGAATTTGTAAGTTCTTCAGGAAGTTCCTCTTCCTCAGAGAACTCATCTTCAGCAGGTTCTTCTTCGTGAGTTTCATCAATCATATCACGAACTTCGTCAAGGAGAGCGTCTGCATCAATCTCTTTTTCCTCAACATTTGCTTTCTCAATTACAGCGTCAGCCAAAGCCTCGATTGCCTGAACTGCATCCACGATGTCTTCTTCTGTTACTTCGACATCGGCAAACTCTTCTGCATTAGAAACCTCGTCAATGATTGATTCATCAACTTCGAACTGGTCTTCTTCTGCGGACTTAATCAAACGTTTAGCCATTTTACTCCTCCATGGATATAAAAATAGTATTGTTATTATAAATATATAAATGAATGTATAGAGAAATAAGAAATAACTGTGTTAAAAAGCAAAGGGCGACAGTCACAAAGACCATCGCCCTCAGATACTGTTTGTACACATGGTACATCAGCTAATTATAAGATTAATATCGTAACTCGAATCCTGTAAGTTCTGCAAATTTGTTGCATTTTTCTTCAAAATCTTCGATTTCTTCAGGATTTCCCACAAAAGCAACATCAGATGCCATATAATTAAATTGTGGTTCAACTAAACTTAAAGCATCATCACCAAATGCTTCATATGCGGCATTTTCTATGGCAACTTGCCATATAGCACCACAATCAATCGAACCAAATTCATTTTTACATTCATCAATAGCATTGGAAAGAATCTCATCATCCATACTTCCAAAGCATGATTCTATATCGAGTTCTCCACAACCGATAATATTAGATAATATAAATTCTGCTGTTGTCATTCATATTCTCCTTACAAGCCATAATTAATTATAACGTACTGTTCATCAGGGTCACCAACAACATAATAACCATTCTCTTCAATCCATTCATCAACACTCATACCATTAAGATTGTAATTAGATTCAATCTCGTTATAAGGTTTGATTTCACCATTAATGGCAATATTATCAACAATATATGACGGTGTATTATATTCAGGTTTAAGCCAACCCATTTCTTCAAGGTCATCAAATATACCCCACCATACCGATTCCGGATAATACTTGTCATATCCATATTGCTGTACTCTTTCCCAGAGCATGTCTTTGAATGTGTCGTCATCAACTTCCATAGTAACCATAATTTTATATCTCCTTTGCTTTATGCAATATATGTTACAAGGGATTTATTACTAAATTCCTCTTTATCCTTAGCCAGTTTGTCCTGCCAGTATTTGGCAACGCCTTCAGCTTCCTTACCTACACCAAGTGCCTGTGCCCCCATCTGCATTTCTGCATTAAACAGATTACAGAGGTCATACAGTACATCTTTAAGTGCAGCGTATTCAAAGTCGTACAGATACCAGAACTCATCATCACGGTCAAGACTTGGGAGATATTCAACCCTAAGCATTCCGACCTTTCTGACCTGAAGTAACTGTCTTCCTTCTTCATCTTTGGGCCAGAGTTCACAATCGCCATCAAGTTCAAGCTGCCTTATCATACCATTCAGATTAGAACGGAGAGCGATATAGTCATAGACACTTGAAAGGCTTGTAAAACTATTGCCGCCAATAATCAGGGGTAACAGACCAACTTCTGGAAGAATAGTATTGAACTGTTCATCAAAGTTGTCCTGATAGTACACGTTATTGATAACCGCTATTTTCTGATTAGATACATCAACAAAATGTCCGCCTTTATAGTTGATGATATTCTCAGGCTTTATAAGAAGTGGTCTTGGTGTAAAGATAGCTTCATCAAGCCAGGAAAGAGCCTGCTGAAACTGGTCTTCATAGTCTTCCCTGTCGAGCATTGATGCTATCTTCTTGAACCTTGATGTTCCTTCCGTGAGAATCTGTTCTTTCGTATACTTCTTCAATGAAATCATTTATTTCTCCAGCGGACTTACAAAACCTGATTTGGAACGTTTTGCAATTTTATCAGCTTCCTGTTTACTGTCGAAAATCTTAATGGAAGGTCGAGAATAATTATTTTCATCATAGAAACAGTTGTCTTCACAATAATAAAGTTTAGAACCATCATTCATTGTCTTACCTACTATAAAAGACTGATTGACTGGTTCTTCTTTGTGTAATTTTACCTTGAAACCATCCTGTTTGAATCCCATCATTTCATCAAAATCTTCAGTAACATAAGGTTCATCAATACCGGGTCTATAAATATCCCATTTCTTACCTTTCCAAGGTTTATCAGATGATTTGATTGGTTTGCGAGAAGATGTAAGATTATTTGGATAAGTGTAATAAACTTTTCCTCTAGCATCTCTTACCTGGATAGACATTCCTTCAGGGAGTTGTGGTTCAATTGCTGCTAATGCTTTTTGTATACCATCTTTTGTGAACATCTTTGCATAAAGAAGTCTATCAGTCTGACCCCAGTCATCACCGACAGGGAAATAACGTTTATCTTTAGCCTGATTATCTTTGGAATAAAGGAAAAGATTAATTCCATCTGGAACTCTGTTAATCCAATCTGTTGAAGACTTGATTGGTTTGCGAGAAGAATTTACTGGAACTACTTCGCCATCAATATCATCTGCTAAATCGCAAGCATCTTCATAGCTCATAGGAGTTCCGATAACACCACCGTTCTGGTCAAGAACATTGTATTTAATTCCAAGCATTGGTTTTTGGTTTCTACGAATTGCCTTTTTAATACCCTTTGAAATATCTTCTCCAGACATACTTTCCATCTTATTTTTCAAATCACTTACATCATTTTCAAGAGAAGATTTCACCGGTTTCTTAGCAGACTGAATATAAGAATCAACATCATACATGTTGTTTCCTTTTTCATACTTATCACGAAGCATATCCATTCCGCCACCAGCTTCAAAGAAATTATCGAGGAAATCTCTTACTCTATTCTGTGTACCTTCAAAAGGATATTCAGGACTTTCTTTTGCATAATTCCAAGAATAAGCAATGAGGTCTTCGTATGTAGCACCATTTGTAAAATGTACCTTTACATAACAAAATCCGGTGTCCATGAACTCAAAAAATAAACGAACAGAATAGTCATTATGCTCTGCCATAACCCAGGAATATCCCTGACCATAACCTTCTTTCATCCACCACCCATTGTATGTTGGACCTACATTTTTATAAACAATATTTGCTGTATCATAAGCAAGTTCTTCAGATTCCATAGAAGATTTCACTAACATATATTTCCTCTCAATATTCGTGATATTAAAATATATAAATTATTTCTTTGTCTTGCGGCTTTCCTTTTTCTTACGATTATATTCATCACGTCTATCTACAGACTTTCTTACAGCCGGACCCTTGGCATTATGGTCAGGAAGTTCGTTTTCCTTAAGCATAAGGATACGGTTTGCAACGATACGTGGTTCCGGGATAAAGAACATCTTTACATTCTTTCTTTTCGGAGAATGTTCATAATCGTAATGGTCAAATCCGTCTTTATGTGTTTCATAGAAATCGGCACGGAAATCTTCGATATGAACGATACCCATATTGCACAGTTCAACAAGCTGCTTGCGATAGATGTTTCCCATAGGTGCTGAGTAATCAAGATATACTGCGAAATCATCAAGAGTTCCAACATAACTGTTTGACTTGAGTACAGCTTTCTGGAATGTACTGAATCTGCTCCATCTGTCGGCAAACTCAAATACATCTACGAATGTACCAATCATCTGAACTTCATCTTTTGTTTTCTTTTCTTCGAACATAATTTACTCCTTGTTCAATACTGTTTTTGCTCTACCCTTTACCATGGTAGACTCTATAAATCTAACCTGACCCTTACAATTTACGTACCAGTCAGAATTAAGATGACGGAAATATCCGCTGCGGAAATGTGGTCGTACAAAACCATGTTCCACAGTTCTGTGGGAAACAACCTTGTCAGAAAGAGAAATGCTCTTTGCTTTAGGGTTTCTCTTTACACCATTTGGAACTCCATCTACAACACACTCAGGAAAAGCATTGATGTAGAACAGGAAATTAAGTGCAAGATTATATGGAGCTGCTTTCTCATTACATTCTTCCACACAGAAAGTAGTATTCATACCATCATCAAAAACTGTAATGAAATGCTTTCCGTTAGGCATCTTTGTGTAAAGGATTGTGCAGCTATAATTCTGTCCGATAACTCCCCAGAACGTTCCGTTCTCATGGGTTTCAAGGGTGTCAAGAATATTCTGAACTTCCTTCTGACGAACTTCTGTTGTTCTGAAGAAATCAAACAGGCTGTCATCTTTAAGATAGTATCTGTCGATTCCATATTCAAGGTCAGTAAGGACAGCAACAACTTCATAAACATACTGATACTTTGCTGAAGTAGGTGACATAGCACTCAGCCAGATAAGACTGAATTCTTCAAGTCCACGTGCCTGGCACATGTAGTTGAGTGTCAGTCCTCTCTTGTCGCTGAGTGAGCGTGAAGGATAGTACTTGCATACCTGTTTGTAAATGTCGTTGTACTGATTCATCTGAATGTTCAGGATATTCCTATATGACATAACTTGCTCCTTATTTGTTATAATCTTCTTTAGTATAAAGGAATGTAAACCAGCCACGATATTTCTTAGATTCTCCGAATTTGACTCCATTTTTAAGGAATCTCCATCCACAATATTCAACTGTAATCTGAGTCTTAGTTACTTTTGTAACTTTTGTATAATTAATCATTTCCTGACCAGCACCGCCACACTGGCGTACTACAACTTCGTCACCAACTTTAACATTGTTCAAATCCATAATTTGCTCCTTAAATAGTTTTACTATCTGTAATAAATATACTACCTTGTATAACGCTTGTCAAGAAAAAAAATAAAAAAAACACCAAAATTCATAAGAATTTCAGTGTTTTTAACAGTTTTTTCAGAATGTACAGCGGAAATTATTTTTCCTTAGCACTCTTCTTCATCAGTTTTTCCATGTTCTTCTGCATTTCTTTAAAGCCTTTCTGCATGGTTTCAAGCTGCTTACTCTGAGCGTCAATCAGTTTAGCCTGTGTTTCCACAAGTTTCTGAAGGGCAGGGTCACTTCCTGAAGATTTTGATTCATTAGCGTGAAGAGTATTTTCATTGAATCGTTTAAGATTATTCTGTTTCTTCTCGTTGATGATTTTCCAGTCTTCATCTGTAAGCTGCTTGATAAACTTTCCATCTTTACCAACAATCTGTGCCTCACAGACTACTGGTTTGCGAAGTGAAAGAAGTTCATAAGCATCTTCAATAGATACTTCTGTTCCCTGATTTTTTGTACCAGGTTCTACAAGCCAGATACGGATTGTATTTCCATGGCTTGTTACTGAACAGAACTTGCCGCTGATTGGCTGTACACGAATTGTTCTTCCCATAGGATTCTCCTTTATATTTAGTTAAAATATAATAACTATTCTACAAAAATGATAGAAATTTTTTCTTCAGAAACATTGAACTCTATTTTGAAATCAGATATCTCTTTGTGGGTTTTATCATCTTTAAGGACCACAGAAACATGATGTGCTCCAAAACCCTGATGTGCCTTATCCTGAAAGATACCAACGAATTTACTTAACTCCATTCTGTTCTCCGTTCAGATGGAATAACTTCTTCAAATACCTTATGCAACTCAGCAATAAGTTTATCACCAAAATGAGCAATTGATTTACAAAGGTATAATGAAAATTGACTGATTTCAGGCTGCTCTTCACTTTCTGCTTTCATCGTAAAGGCAAGTACATACTCAAACAGGAATTTTTCATCCGGACTGTCCGTAAACTTTTCGTAAAATGAAAGAAGGAAGTTTCTGAAAGATTCTGTACAATAATCAAAAGTTTCTTTTTTTGTCATAAATACTCCTTATCTTTAATTATAGAAATTATTTGTCTTTCATACCCTTGGAAATACTCTGTTTTGCTTTCGGACAGCGACCGGGAACAAATCCTTCCGGACATTCGAACTGCATTACTTCTATGATTCCATTGTTATAGTAATGACGACCTTTATTGGCTTTGCTGATGTTAGCTTTACATTTATCAGATTTGGCTATTCCACGATGTCCATCAGCAACTTTCTTAGTATGAGCCTTTCTTTGTTCTTCGGAAAGATTATTCCACCAGTCTTTACGGCTTTGACTTCTTTTTTCAGAACCAGCAGCTGTATTGGTTCTTCCTGGTCGGAAACCATCCGGACATGATTCTGCAACAGTATCTATAATACCATTAGTATACCATTTCTTACCTTTGATTTGTTTAAGAGATTTATTACGTTCTGAATTGATTCTTCGTTGTTCCTGACCTTCGGCAGACATCCAGTAAGCACTAATAGAATTTTTATGTTTTTGTTTGGATTCTTCGGAAAATACCTGTTTCTGACGGGCTGCTGATATTTTCTTTCTTATTTCTGCACCTCTTTCACTTGCGTGTAATTTTCGTATAGATTTTGAAATCTTTTCATTTACAGTTTCTCCAAGATTTCCACCATTACCACCATCCGAGATATTATAATTGGCAAGACCTATAGAACGATAATATTCAATATATCTCTTCTCAAGAATATCAGCATCTTGTTTTGTAATACATTTCTCAAGAACTTTTTTCTCGAAATTTTCTATGCCATATTTAGGTATTGCATACTCTAATAAAATTTTACCAGAGCCTAAATACCCATCTGTTTCAGGTGTTTCTCCTTTATAAAGAGTTCTTTGACCAATATAATTGTGTCCATTGATTTTGTTAGTCGTTACGTAAATGTAATGATACAATATTACCCTTTTCATAAGCATTCTCCTTTTTGGAATGATTATGAGAACCTTTTTATATAATTAAGGTAAACATAAGCAATTCCACATCAATTGTTTGTGTTATTTAGGCTATGGATATTCGGTGTATCCATAGTCGTTTAAGATGATTTCAATATAATATGAAACATAATTATTGTCAATAAAAAAAAGACCACCCTTTCGGATGGTCTTTGTTGTTTTATGTGGCTTTAAGGTTACTCGATAACGAACTTAAGCATTGAATTTTCGAATGCACGGGTACCACCAAGCATACAACCCATACCCTGAATAGAGTGCAGGTCATCCATAGCAAGAGGGTTTGTAGCGTAGAGAGAAATGAATGAACCTGTAAGATAAGATGCATCCATATCATCACGCTTGTATCCCATAAGTGCGGTATCTTCATCGAAGTCCTGGTTCTTAAGAACCTTGAAACGATTGAAGAGTGTACCGGCAACATAAGGTCCGATTGGTTCAGCAGAGTAAGAGTTAGCTGACCAGATATCCTTGCTGTTGTAGAAGTTAGCAGAAAGAGATTCGATAATGTTCATCAACTTAGAACCTGCAACAATCCAGTTAGCACCAGAACGTGCAATGTTCTTACGAATTTCGTTGCTTGCTTCAATGATTGACTGAAGAACAGACATGTTATGTTCAATCTGTGAAACTCCAGATGGAAGGATTGAATTCCATGTTGCTGTACCTTCTGCACGAGCGAGCATTTCGTCAAACATATTACAGCTGATTTCCTTGTTAATCAGACCACCAAGGCTTGTAGAAAGAACCTGGTCGATATCATATCCGTTGAGAACCTGCTTTGCAGCATAGAAGTCATCAAGAGAATATGTTGAGCGGAGTCTGTAAGGATTTGCTGTGATTGTCTTAGACTTCCATTCAAGAATAATCTGAGCAGGTTTCTTACCACCAACATAGTTATCAGGTGTTGCACCCCAGTCATAGCGGTATTTGATAGAAACTTCAGCACCACTTGCAGCGGCATTGAGTGTAATTGCAACATCACCACTCTCGTAGTCTACTGTACCTGAATCAATTACATTAAGAACAGGAGTAATCTGTCCTTTTCCGTCATCAAGTGTGAATGCGTTAGCAACACCAGAAACTGTGATTTCAAGTGTGTTAGGGAGCATTGTTCCTTCAGGAGCAGTAAATGTTACATCTGTTCCAGATACAGTTGCATCAGCACCTACCTTGTTTGTTGTGTAAGTGTTATCCTTAGCCCAGTTTGTTGCACCAAGAAGAGCTGTACCCTTTGTGATACCGTTGCGGTTTTCGTTAGCGGTAATCTGTGGATAGAAGATTGGTGATTCTTTTGTTGGCATTGGCTGAACGCCGCAAACTTCTGTGTAAGCGAAGTTTGGAATCAAAATAGAATAGAGGTTGTAAAGGATAGAAATTGGATTGTCTACCTTTGAAATGTCTGATACGGCAGACTTAATTTCTTCTTTTGATTTCTTGCCGGTAGTCAGCATTACGTTTGTAACCTGCTGAAGAGAGTTCTTAAGAACTGCCTCTTTTTCCTTAGACATCTTTGTTCCCCAGCGTTTTGCATATGCGTCTCTTGACTGTGCAATGAGATTGTTATGCAAAGGGTCAACTGAAGAATTAATCTGTGTAATGGTTGAGTTGAGTTTAGCCTGTGCTTCTTCTCTTGTCATAGTAATTATTCTCCTTTATGAATAACTATTTAATTTTTCCAACACTCTAACAGAGTGGCTTATTTCAGCCACTCTTGCTCTAAAACGAACGTTGGTGGCATTGTATACTAAATATATAAATGTTGCTGCTCGGAAAGTTAATCGTTCAGATAATTGCAAAGTTCCTGACCAGGATTCCAGATGACTTCAAACTGCAAAGTTCCAAGACTTTCATTATAATATGGGTCATCTCTCTGGTCTTCAGGAGCAAAACTTGTATCACCAGTTGAAAATTCTACAAAATATTCACCTTCATATGTATCATCCATAGTTACATAATAACTACCATTTGTTGTTTCAGCATAACTTCTACAATTATCTTTAAATTCATACAAAGGAATTGTATCATTTACCTTACCAACTTCAGGAACATCACTTCTTGTAATTCTTACAAAACAATCAGAAGTTGCATTATGGATTTCTGAAATCTGAGCTGCGGATTTCACAGCCTTTTTCTTTCCTTTCTTAGACCTTCCATGACATCCGGATTCGATAGGATTTGAAAGACCAATATATTCACGAATTGTATCCGGTTCAAACCAGATTAAATCATTCAGTTCGGTCATTGTCGGTGGATTTCCTTCTTCACGGAAAAGCAGCTCTTCACAGGCATTAAGAATATCATCAGGGTCAGCACCATCTTCAATCATACTGTCGAACTGGTCCTTACCGCCTGACCAGAGTCTTGTATAAAGGTCATTGCCGCTGATATCTTCTGTAACGTACATTGACTGGATTGGGCGACGAGAATTTGTAAGATAATCCTTTGCAATCTGTGCTTTACTATCTGCTGTGAATCCATGCTGACGAAGGAACTCACGTACATGACGAATTGTTGTCTGAGAATAATCCCAATCAGGATAAAGAACAGGTTTACCATCAACAATCTCTGCAACTAACGTACCGTAAGAATACAACTTATCATCATCGAACTCAGCTTTATTGTAGAAACTTGCTCTTGAATCATGCTGTGGTTGCAAATATCCACGAGCCATAGATTGTACAGGTTTCTTTTTACCTTTCTTCTTTCCGCAAGCTGACGCAACAAGTTTTCCACTATTCAGTTTACGTGCAATCTGAGCAGCCTGAGTATTGAACCATTCAGCATCAGATTCTCCCGGATTGGAAACTTCAGTATCCCATACACTTCCACTTTTTGCTTCATAAGGCATTACAAAATCCCATTCATAATCGCTCATTGCTGAATTACTAGCAAGAACGGCAATCTTCGCACAAACTGTAGGTTCATCAAATCCTTCACCCATGCCAAATGCAAGACAAAGTTCATCACCATTATTCAGATTATCAAGTGTGATATAATAAGTAGATTCAGGACTTGCAGATACGCTTTCTACACCTTTCTGAATATCCTGTGGAGTTATTTTCTTCATATATTTCCTCGCTTAAAATGTTTATATGGAAATATATAATAAAAGACCCCTACGAACTTAATCATAGGGGTCTAAGGAAGGTATTAATATGGCTTATTATTAATTATTCAATAATTCAAAACATTTAGAGAAGTTTTCATCGGTTATGAACTTCCCTTCACCTTTCTTACGTTCAAAACCAACCTTTTCAATTTTTATAGTCGAATCGATTTCTTCTTCAGTAAACACAGGCTCATGTTCAGGAAGATTTATTAATATATCGCTGCCATAAACAATATACAAATTACCTTCATACACAAACAATTCATTTTCAGAATCATATACAAATCTATTAACATGATGTGGATTTTTAGGAATATATCTGATATTCCTGTTTTTCCAGATAGTTTTATAGATTCTAAAAGCCAATTCGTCTTTCTTCAAAAAAGTAATTTTAATCATAATTTTGCTCCTCATAAGTATTATTTATCCTTTTCTTCTTGTAGCATTATCATCTACAAAATCTTTACCAAAAGCATAAGAATGTGAATTCCTACGTCTAGGTTTAGTATAAAAATAACCGTTTACATTGCCATTATCATCTCTTGAAACGCTTTTAGCTTTATCTTCAAACATACCAACAGTATCAGGTGTAGCATTAGGATTACTAGGATAATCAAACTCAGCTTCACCATTGAATCTGTGTCTGTTATTTCCATTTCTCATAGAATCATCTTTCAATGCCGGAGAATAAATAATACATTCCTGTTTGAACGGAATTGCAAAACTAGCGTCAAATTCTCTCATAAAATCGTTCATAACCTGACGGAAATCTTTATCATCAGTCATATTGATAACCATGTAAGAATGTTCATTATCTTCTTTCGATTTATCTTGAGGACCTTGATAGCCACCATACACAGATGTAACTTTCCAACCATAATAATCGCATAATTCTCTAAGACCATCTCTCAAAGCAATTTCCATCTCCTGATTAGTATATTCCCCATCATAATCAGGTTCTTTTCTCTGGCTTTTATCTGCTGTCAATACAACAGTTTCATGGTCATACATATATGATTTCATACGATTATAGCTTGCACTATAAATTTTATCTTTACCGAGAATTATATCAAGACTCTGTTTATTAAGTTCATGTCCGTTCATGTGTTTTACCACCTATTATAATTATAGAAAACCCACCATTTTCAGGTGGGATGCATCTTTACTTATTCCAGCGTTTGAATGCTTCAGGAGTACAAGGATTACCCCAGGTACTTCGTGTCTTTTCAGAAATCACACCGTCTCTTTCAAGTCCGTCCTTATACGATTCCCAATCCTGTTGCATTTCATAATAATCATTCCACTGTCCGGCAGCCTTAAAATCCTGTACAGCCTGTCGGAAAGTAAGACCAGATGTTACAGATTCACGGGAATTGTCAATCTTATGATACATTGTTTCGCCATTAGAGAAACGTGCTGTTACACCAAGTTTCTGCCATCCGTAATCTTTTACAAGAGTATCGAGATAAGTATTAATTTTTGCTGCAAGATTATCAAATTCGGCATCTGACAAATCTTCGGTATTTCCACCTTCTTTTATCTCAATCCAGATACCTTCATAGTATCCGTCACGGATTTTAATACAGAAAGGTGGGGCATAATCTGGGTCACGATAATCATCATAAAGCGGAATATCCATTTCAGTTGCAAGGTCTGTGGCATTATCAATTTCATCTCTATATTCAAGAGAATCAAGGTCATAATCACGTTCCTCTGTGTCTACATCATTTTCTTCATCATATACATAGTTCTCAGCAACATATGTTACAAGTGGGAAATCATATCCATAAACATTATCATTGCTGCCGAAGTTTGATGTTCCTGACTTAATAAGACGTTTAGATTGTATTTTCATTTTCTTTTCTCCTTTCTTACCTGACTGAATATTTTCCGTTCCATTCCATAAGTAATCCGGGTCAATTACTACATCAAATCTGTTTCCAAACTCAGGATTTATACCCCAGATAAAACTTTCTGAATTTAATGACATATCATCAATCCAATAAGAATTAAATCCGCTCGGCTCTTCTTCTTCCGCATACAGATTAAATGCAAAACCACTTGGAATGGCAAAAGGTGCTTCATTAGATGGAATTTCTTCAGCAACTGATTCCGCAATAGATTTAAGACCTTCTGGATAAATTGTCAGGGTGTGACCAAAATCGTGTTGAAAGAAATCATCCTGACACATCTCTATGAATTCTTCATCTGTATCACGATGATATACCTCATAAGCGTCTGGCCAATTATCACCTTCTTCTCTTTCGAGATATTTTAACCACTGGTCAAATCCAGCACGAGTATAAAGAGTTCCATCATCGGCAAGAAGTAGGGGTTCGGTAAAACTTATTCCGATGTCACCAATCTTTTCTTCTACTTCATCCATATCATATTCCTGGTATTCCCAGCTGCCATTTGCAGATTTAATTACTTTCATATTCTTATCTCCTTTTGATGATGTCAGGCAGATTTTTTCAAATCCACTCATGGCATCCCAGTCTTCAAGCAAATCATTATCATCAAGAATGTTATAGACTTTATTCAGTAATGGAATGTCATCTTTAAGAATTCTCTTATTGATAGTTCTGTAATCCTGTTTATCATCAATAACATAGAAAAGCAAATCATCAAGCTGCTTTAATTCTTCATCGCTCAAAGAATTTCTTACAACATCATATTTGGTAAAGTCTTCCTCTTCACCATACGCTTTAGTAATATAACCGAGAACGATTGATATACCATCTCTTTCACCTTCGCTGAGAGATGCAGACGATTGTATTTTCATATTATTTCTCCTTGAAGAACCGATGTTTTTCTTAGAAGATGTAACCTCATTAAAGGCTTTAAGTGGCGGAGCTTTTACACCTTCCGGTAAACCATTTGGATATAAATGCTTATTAGCATAAACATCATATTCATGATTCTTCATCTGTTCGATAGCATATTCGAGTTTTGTAGAGAGTGATTTGATATCTCTTTCCCTGAAAGAATCATCTTTTTTCCATTTCTCAGCAGCAAAAGTATATTGTTTTTCAGCAACAGTTTGTTTGTTATGAAATACTGTGAACCATGACGAATTAAAAGAACTACCGTGTAAGGTTGTGTATAAACTCCACCCATTCTTAAAATAAGCTGTCACTGAAATTTCAGGTATACCACCATTAATGCGTCTGCTTAAATGTATATCTGCTCCGTAAGGTTTTAACAAATCCTCAATAACTTGTAACATCTCTCTTTCAGCTTTATCATACACATCAACTGTTTCTAAACTAGAATAATCTATTGCCGATTTAATAATATTATTCATAATCTCAAATCCTTCTTTGTACTGTTTCTGATATTCAGTCCAGGCATCACCAAGACCATCTATAGCCTCAGCCATATTACCAACTTCGCCAAGGTTCCATTCCTCATCATAACAGAATTTCTTGGCTGAGTTATAATCTCTCTCGGTCATATCACCAAACCGTTCTGTAAGCTGTTCAAGGTAATAGTCTTTATAGTCTTCACGTGTTTTCATATTTCCACCTTTCAATGCACTTTCAATAACATCCCAGTCTTCTTCCGGATAATTTGCAACTCCATAAAGCTGCCCTTCAACTCCCAAATCCTGGAGAAGAATTCCATCAGTAATCTTGTAAGCCGATACATCTTCAATATCTACACCATAGGTATCAGCCACATCTTCCGGATTATCACAAGCCCAGATTGCGTAATTGAAATTGTCTTTTGAGATTCCATATTCGGTAAGTTTGTTTATGATATTGTCTACGAGAGCATAGATGGCATCTTCATCTGCTGCAATGCTCTCAGGGTCTACATTGTCTGTAACTGAGTCAAAGTCAACTTCCGGGTAAAGACGCTGAAGGTCGTTTATCACTCCGTCATAGTTTCTGACCTGACCATCCTGAAACATTTCCCATGCAAGTACATTGCGTACAGAAGTGAATGAATCAAGATTAGATATGATATCGCTGCGATAGACTGTCTTATTTATACCTGTTGTTTCCATAAGAAAATATATAAATCAGAACAGCATACTTCCAAGGTATTTATAATTGCATATAAGGACTTCATCAGTCTTATTATTGTCTACTCCATGACTTGAGTATTTCATATAAATTCATTTTGTTTCCTTTAAGAAATCTAAAGAATCATCAACCATCTTTTGTCTTTCTTCTACAGACATGTCATTCCATCGGGGTTTTCCTTGGATTCCTAATTGAAGGAATATTGCCATAAGAACTTGCTTTGATATGCTGTTTCCTGATTGTTTATAGAGTTGACTCTTACTGTTCACCTTTGCAGCTTTGTTGAAATCCTCATCCGAGAATCCCATAAGTCTCCATGTCTCATTCTCAGTTAACTTACGGATAGCATATTTCTTACCCATTTCTTTATCTCCTTCTACGACCGGAAGTATAGCAGTCTTCTTACCTTCCGGGCGTGTTGTTATAGTCGGACATAATCCGCTCTTATCTACAGTTTTATTAAACGCATTTATCGTATCACCCGGTTTACACTCATTACTGAGTAATGTATCCCAGGCTTGTTCATAAAATTCATACATCTTCTTTAATGATAGAATCTTCCATTTCTTCAAGAATCATTATATCAAGAAACGACATTGTTGTAAGGGTTGGACAGATTTCAGGTGCTCTTGCTCCCCACGAACGAATATCAGAATATCTTGCCTTTACGGAATGCTTCTCATATCCTTTTCGTATCTGCTTACCGAATTCATTTCTTTCCTGTCGTAACAGATATATCTTCTTCATATTCCAGTACCATATTATCTTTAGCAGCTGATGTTATGGTATTGCACAATCCGGTATAATTTATTTCGAGTTTCTGCTCAAACTTTTTATCAGAATTATCTTCCGGAGTTCTGCCACGCATTGCTACTATCAGATATTCTTTCATATTTCCTTTCTCATCTTTGCAGCGTGACTCTGATTCTCATCATTGGTACACCACTCAAGATTACTTACCTTATTATTCAGTTTATCAAAATCTATATGGTTTATCTGCTCCTTATTGTCCGGATTCGGAATAAAAGCCAGAGCCACAAGACGATGAACTTTCTTATGCTTACGCACATTATTCTTGTATAAATCAACAAGGGCATAACCTTTTTCAGTAATAAATGGTTTCAGAAGTTTACCACGTTTAACACCATAAACTTCACCATCCTTAGATACACAGTACAGACCTTCATACCCCGGAATGTCTTTCCACTTTTTCATCTTCTTTCTCCCGCTCAATCAATATGTAAGGCATGTGCTCGCCATCAGATTACCATAAAAGATAATCTCACTTTTCTTCTCGTTCATCAATTTCCACCAGATACTATGGATGAAGTACAGTCGAAACGGTAACACTCACTGTATCAGAGCTGTACACCCTATCCTGATTATAATATTGCGTTCCACCATTGCTGACCTTTTCACCAAGTCCGCCAAGCATTACCGGTTCAATATCATTCATGACATTCCACCATTATTTTTGGCTGCAAGTTACCACCTGTACAACAAGGGATGGTAGGACAGATACCCCATTTGGAATAAACACGATTAGCACTTTCAAAGGTATGGTCAATCGTGTGGTCCATACAGGCGAGAATTATAACTTCAGGTGAAACTTCTCTCTCTAAGCAATTTTCATTCATATTCACAAACTATTACGCAATTACTATTATCAGCTTCAATACCTTTCCAGTATCTTGCCAAAACCGTATTTGCAATCTCCTTATTTATATCAATTATAGAAATATCATTAACACTTAAAAACTTACCGTTCAAACTTCTTCTAATGGTTGCTGGGTAATTACGGCATTTGAGCAATAAGTTCCCATTCCTTTCCAATCCCTTGCAAGCAAGGTCATCGCTATGTCCGTTTCCTTCAGAAATTTCGTTCCCACTTCCGAAAGATAACAGGTCATTACATTGTTTGTTTGTAGTATTATTCAATTTCTATAACTCCATTGCTTGGTATCTGTCCGCTACCAAAGCCTTTATAATCCCTTGCAAGAATTGTCATTGCAACATCTACATCTACTTTATAGACTTTTCTGTAGTTACAATAACAACACCATTTCCTATGCTCTGAATCTTGCTTATTCCTCTGTTTTCCCTTGCGATTATACAGTTCGCAACTTTCAGCAGCTTTGGATTCTTGATACTCAAATCTATCGGAATAATTACTCTCTCTAGCCGTTTCTGTCATTATTCCACCTTTACAAGCACATCCGCTATGCCGCCCTTACTTGCTGTAATGGTCTTGCAGATTCCATAGATTGAGAAAACAGAACCGTCATATCCGTCATGCAGACCATATATGTTGCCAAGATAGACAGCATTTTCAAAGTCTTTTTCCTGAGTCCTCTCTCTCTGATTATCTGCAACTTCTTTCTTACTCATTCAAGTTTTCCATCATCAATAAGCTGCTGAATAAGTTTCTCAGCTTTCTCCGATTTTATAAAATAAGAATCAGCCACTTCTTCCTGAAGGAAGTCTTTCATAACATACTTCAAAGGAATCTTTTTAGGGAACTCAAATTCTATAAAATCTTTTGAAAGAATTGATACACCAAAACAGCGTTCACGATTCTGCGGAATACCAAAGTCCTTGGCATTCAAATCTTCGTAATAAGTATAATATCCACGAGATTTAAGATAATCGAGCCATTTATTAAGTTCGGGAAGATTGCTCTCAGAATGACATTGCGGAACATTTTCCCAGATACAAATATCAGGTAACTGTTCATCCGGAAGTTCTGTAAGAAGTCTTTTTACTTCAAAAAGTAAAGAAGATGTTGTTCCGCTACCTTCTTTCATACCTTCCATTTTACCGGCCACTGAAAGCGATTGGCAGGGCCAAGAATAAAACATCACATATGTATATTTATCCTTATCTACAATTTCCAAGTCAGAACCATGAATCTTAGTTATATCAAGAACTGGAAATTCTGTACCATGAATTGCATTATAAGATTTAATTGCAAACTCATCAAACTCAACCAACTTGTAGCGTTCAAAATCTACACCTATAGCTTTCATAGCCATAGATTGGGAACCCACACCTCCGAATAATTCTAGCAATCTAATTTTCTTTTTGATTTCCGGTTGTGGCAGGTCAAATAAAAAACCCATTTCATATCTCCATATATTTTCAGTATATCTTAATAATAGAAAAACCCGCCTTCTCAGACGGGTTTGTTACAGAATGAAAAATATTTATTTTCTAACAGACATGCCACCAACCCTATCATACATGGGGTCGGAATCAAATTCTTCAGGGAAATCAATTCCAACAGTAATAGCATCAACAAGGGCTTTTCCAATATCACCCCATTTATCAGCAAACTTTCCTGACTGATTACCGGTATAGAACTCAGTATCATAAATAGCGAGCTGCACCCTACCATTATCTCGCCATGTATCATCTGCCCTACCCTGTAATTCCTGAAGAGCCTTAATGTCATTAGGATTATTCCTGTCGCCCCAGAAAGTAAGAACATAAGTATCATCATCATAACTTTCTGCAACGGCATTACCAAACATCTTAACAAAGACATTTTCAATAAGAACATCTAATTCACGACTAGCTTCATTGAGTCTGTCACCATCTTTATCCCAGTCAAAATCCACTCCATTATCTTCACGATAATTTTCTTCAAAAACATCCGTAAGGGTTGTAATATCTACCCCAATCATGATTCTGTCCGGATTATCATAATAATCTGATTTGATAACTTTCATATTTATCTCCTATTAAAACATTGGAATGGATTCATCATCTGCATCATATACAGGTGGTTCCTGTGGATTTCCATTACCTTCTCCAAGAAGTCCAAGTTCACGACCAGCTTCTTCAATATGCTCCCACATAACACCATAAATATACATACGGTAAGGATTAACATAAATTAAATCCGGATTTCTTGCAGATACACCGTGTGAACGATAAACATTATTTGCCATAAGACCTGATGGTGCCCATTTCTCGCTATAAGGAATGCTTGTCTGCATCTGATATTCAATTTCATTATTACCTAACCAGAGACAACCAGTTTCAAAATAAGGTTCGCCATCACAGAAAGCATGATATCCATATCCGTCAGTATCAAATTGATTTATATCTTCAAGATGCCCATCATCAATCGCCTTGTTTACAGCCTCTACCAAATCATCAGCGGATTTGAAACCATGTACAATGTCTTCACTTGTGTAAAGCTGCTCATGGAAAAGTTTCTGAGCATTGTCTTCGATATCAAAAGGATTTGCATAGAATTCAACATCAGCTGCCCCAGCTTCATACTTGTACATACTGTCAAGATATTCCGGACTTTCTGCAAATTCTTCTTCACCTTCCACCCATTCATCTACAGCTTCATACATAGCTTCAAGTGCAGTATGGTCAGCATCATAATCATTTAGATATTCATTAAAATAATATTCAACATCAAAAGGCTGATTACGATATTCATTAAGTTTGGTTACAAGTTCATCCTGAGTTTCAAGCCAGTCGGCAAACTCATTGATAAACTCATCATAGTAATGTTCTTTGTCTTCATTACCTGTTTCTGCAAACCAGTCAACATCAAAAATACCGGCTGTTTCAAGGGCATTCCTGATATTGTTGTATGCCGGGTCATATGGACTTAATTCCGATTTAATTAACATATGCAACTCCTTATAAGTTTTACTATCTGTAATAATAAACGATTGAATACAGATAGTCAAGCAAAATCTTTATTTTTTGAAAAGTTTCTTAAGGTCTTTTGTATCAGGATATTTCTTAAGGGAACTCTTGATTGCCTTTGTACTTGGAAATCTGCTCTTAAGATTAACTGAGCTTGCAAGAGGGAATGTCTTGGATTTATCGGCAAGGTGCAGACTGTTGAACATTGCTGCAATCCAGTCATTTGTAGGATTCTTTTCATAGGCTTCTTCAATTGCAGAAGTAATCTGCTCACGAAGACCTTTTTCTAGGTCAAGAACTGACTGTGTGAGGTCAGGAGCATTATCACTAGACGTACATAATTGTAAACAACGTGGCACGGCAGGCACCGAAACCGTATCTTGCGAAACGGCAAGATATGTATCTTCGTCAACACGTGTGAGTCCATTTCCAATATCAATCAAATCACCAAATCCACGTGAAGATGTTCCAATCATACCTGTTTTTGCAAGTGAATATATGAGATTGCCCTTTGGAGTATCCATTAAATCAAGGTTGGAAAGTACCAAATTATCATCACCAATCCAAAAGTCGTTTATGCGAATCACGACATTTTCAAGCAATACTTCCGAACTATCCCTATGACAATCTTCACCCCAGAAACAATGATTATCCAAAGCAGCTTTAATAAAAGGATTTTCACGAATAGATTCCCAAAGTTTCTTACTAAAGACCATATTATTGAGAGTTGGTATGTCATAATATGCAATAGGCATATTCTTCCAGGAATAAAGAACACCTGTATTGTCCATTTCTGGTTTGTAACCTTGCAAGATATAATCTTCTTGTTTCATCAAACCAGATTTAATCAGTTTACTTTTAGTATCAGAAAAAGTCTTAGCAGAAAACCAATTACCTTTAATCCATACATTATGTTGATTCATATTCTATACCTCTTAAATTCAAAATAGATGATATAGAAATATATAACTTATTTCTTCAACATACCTCGAACAAAGTTTTCCCCTGGACATTCTTTAGAACGAACATTCTTCTCACCATTATTCCAATACAATAAACCCTTACTATCTTTAGGATGAAATTGTCCTTTCACAAAATTTTCCCCTGGACAATTAACAGCAAAAATATTTATTTCTCCATTTGTCCATCGCTCACCTTTCAAATCTGGAAATGTCCTGCCATATCTAAATCCTTTAGGACATATTGCTACAAGTATGTCTGATTTTCCATTTGTATACCAATGTTTATGAGTATGCTCATTTTCGCCTAATCTTCCACGAGTGAATCCATCAGGAGCTTCCTTAGCATGAATTTCAATCTCACCATTATTCCAGTAATACAATCCTGTATTAACATCTCTTAATCTTTGCTTAATAGCATCACCTTTCTCACCTTCATACATCTTGCGTTTAATTTCAATTTGCTGTTTCTTTTGTTCTTCGGTCATAGGCACACCTTTATTCCAAGGTGTATGACCCATTAATGTTTTAGAAATCTTTCGTTTAGTTTCTTCAGATTTTGGACCTTTATTTATACCTTTACAACGTTCCGACATTTTTCTTTTCTGTTCTTCGGTAAAATGTTTTCCTCTCCATCGGCTACCCATAGCATAACGTTGTTCAGGTGTATATTTCATACCTCTTGTACCACTATGCAATGACATTAACTTCTTGGTTTCTTCTGTATGATGTCTTCCTAAGAATGTAGGTCCACCTTCTCCGCCATCAGTCATATTGTATCCATAACATCTATCGTTCGAATGGTACATCATAATAAAGAACTTTTCCCAATAATCGAAGTCATAAGTTTCCAAGATTACTTCTGCTGTAAAATTCTCATATCCATATTTATGAATTGCATTCTTTAACAACGTACCTTCACCAACATTCGATAGTAAATGTCCTCTCTTAAATCTACTGACAATATTCCTAGACTGTCCGATATAGACTTTGTGATTTATGATGTTTTCAATTTTATAAACACCTGAAATAATAACATTCGGCATTTTCTTAATTTCAAGGATTGAAATGGAATTGGTTAAAATTCTATAATTATTATTAGACATAGACGATACCTCTTTTATCGTTTGTGTTTAGAAAGCCGTAGATACTCGTAATATCTGCGGCTTTTGTTTATTATAAATCCTTTTATTCAGTTAATCAATAGAACTACTCGAAAATGTTTTTATTATGATATAATCTCCACCCTATCCGTCTATACTCTTCGTAAATAGGTTTCCAAATCATCTCACATTGTTTTCTCTCATATCCAGTCATATCCTACTCCATAGCCTGTTTAAGTTTATAAATTTCTTTATCATAATACTCAAGCATGGAATCAATCTTTGATGAAACCATACTATCATAATTCTGTACACATTCAAGTATGTCGTAAATCATCTGAAGTCTTTCAAGAAGTAACGTCTGTGCAACCTGACCATTGGTATCGAATGAACCATGCTCATCAACAAAATTCCAGTCACCCGGAAGAACATACATAGGAGAGATATCAGAATCATAGTTGATTGCTGTTTCAATCATATCATCATAATAATCCTCGGTCTGCTCATAGAGTTCCTGGGCAAGTTCATGATAAGTATAGAATTCTGGTCCAGTACAAAGAAAATGAATTGTTCTCAAATCGAAAAATAAAGCTGCAAGATACTGAGCACATTCAGACAAGGTATACAAAGGCTCAGGACTCTGATAATAACGTGATTCAATTACAGTTTCATAACCGGGAATGTGTTTCATAACTTCCTGTTTAGAACGATTACTGAAACCAGGAACCTTAGCAATCAGTTTGTTTGTCTGCCATGCTTCCCAGCCATTCTCACCTTTCTTGAGTACCACATCTGATTTTAATTCTTTTCGTATTCTCATAAGAAAATATATAAACCTAAACCACACCATTTTCCTTAAGGAATTTGTACATCTTCTGATTAAGGCTCTGCTGCTGAGAATCATCTATACCAATCTGTATGACAGTATCATTTCCATCAAGTTCGAGAATAACATCAGCTTCAGGACATTTCTCTTTCAGATATTCAGCAACCTTAAAACATACATATTCCCGCCAGCATGTAAATACAGTTCCGTCTATATCCACAGGTTCTTTACGGTCAAGTTTTAATGCCTCTATACACCCTCTGCTATGTTTCTTATAGATTGGATAAGATACTTCTATGATTTTCTCAACTAATACTTCAGTAGTCATACTTTTAATAATAGATAAGCATATAATCTCAGTATCATGGCGTTATAAAAACCTATATTATTCATATAGGGGTTTACACTTCACCTAGTTTTTATGATATCGTTTGAGAATATAAATATTTCTAATATTAAATTATAAAGGAGCAATATATGGCTGAAGAGAAAATTTATGAATCTAAGAAGATACTTGAACAGATTATGGATACAACAAATCCGGATAATGTCGTTGATATTATCAGAATTGTACTCAATACTTCTGATGACAGTAAAATGAAACTGTATGTTATCGGAGAAATCCTTACCAAAAATAAAAATGATGTAATCTATAAACTGAAAGGTGATGTAAACCATTTGCGTAAGAAGATTTCAAATCAGCGTCTTTATATCAATAAACTCAAGAAAGCACTTACCGGATGCCAGGCTAAACTTAGTCAGGCTAATGCTATCTCAGATAAAATTGACCGTGATGCTTATCGTAAGGCTTGCAATTCTTATGATAACAATTATAGTCCGAAGAAAAAGATTGTAGTAAGAAAAAAGCCTTATACGAAATAATAAAGATGATATTGGGAGCAAAATATGACACGTGGTGAATTGTGGGATAAACTGATTGAGTTTGCAATCAGCAATAAGTCATTTCCAAAAGCAGAAACGTTTGCCGCATACTGTAAAAATATTCCGGAAGACACGATTAAGAAAGTTTATCGTATGTGGATTCAGGAAGGTAAACTTGAACGTAACGGTGATACTTTATGTTTTACTGACAAAAGTATACAATCTCAACTTATGGAAGATGAAATAAAGCGGGTGACTAAACCTGTTATGAGACAATCTGTTCGTAAGCGAATGGAACAACAGACTAATTTTATTTTGAAAATAATTAAGATTATCGCAATTATAATCGGTTCGGTATTAACAACAGTTTCGATTCATTTTACATTTGGTTTCAACAAGATGGGTATGGCAATCCTCTGGGGATTTTTACTCTCAGCCGCTGTCGTATGTTTTATGTCTTTTGCTTTTACAATCCGTTCATATGTTACGAAAAAAATGACACGTGTTTTAATTGTTGTACTATGGGTCCTCGGAATTTCATATTCTGTATTCACAGCTGTTTCCGGACAGTTTAATGATTTCCGTAAATACACAGCATCTGACAATTCCGTTCAGATTGAGAATAAGAATAAGATTTATGAAAAGCAGCTTAAGGCACTTGAAAAGAAACAGGAAGAACTTCTGCACTGGCGAAAGAAAGAAGAAGAGTACACCCTTAATCCTGAACTTAAGGTTGAAAACAGAAATACATGGAAAGATATTCAGAGCGGTGTTGAAGAATTGAAGAAAGTCGAAACCGATATTGTGAATATCCAGGACAAGCTGCTGAACAATATCGATACTGAAGTTGTTCTTGAAGAAACTGTATATAATTGGCTTGCGTCATTTCTTGGTGTAAGTGCAGATATTATTCAGTTTATAATCATTCTCTTTCCGGCATTGTTTATTGACCTTTGCTCTACAGTATGCTTTACATTTGCACTCGGCAAGGAAAACAATGTCTGAAACGCTCTAGGATTGATTTGGAGAGCCTTTATACCCTTTGGTAATGATATTTGTCGATTTCATTCAGAAAGGCTCTCAGAACGAAGATATAAGCGAATAGGAGTAAAATTATGAATATTATTTTTAATAAAGGTAAACCCTATGAAGAAGTGTTTACTACAGAACAAATCGAAAGTATGACAAAAGACCAGTTGAAAGGTCTGAAACAAAGATGTACAGAATGTATTGCTGAGATTGCAAATAAAAGAAGTCATTATAAGAATGAAAATACAGAAGAAGCAAACAGTAAAGACTTCTGGACTAAGATGAATAAATATAAAGCTGCCATAACTATTCAGCAGAGATACATCAAATATCTTAGCGATGTTGAACGTGCAAAAGAACCGAAACCTGACCAGAAAGATAATGAACATTGGCTTTGGTGCTATTATCAGGAAAGCCTTAAAATGCTTACTGAAGATATGGTAGAACAGATTAAGGAAATGGCAGATAATAGGGCTGAATTCCATATTGAGTTTGAAAGATTTGACTAGGAGGAATTAATAAATGAAAGAACCAACAGAAAGAAGAAAACATTTTGAGTTGTTTTATAAAAATCTCAAAGAATCAAAAGACTTTGAAAAATTGTCTGTCCGTGAACTTATGTGGAGAAGTTATAATCAGGCTTGTGCAGACTGTGGACAGGATTGTTCTGAGATAAGTATTGAAGAAACACAGAAGATTATCGAAGACCAGATATTCTTTGATTTCATTTCTGACTGTTTATTGCATCCAGACAAGTCTAAACCTGTGCAGTCAAATGATTATGTAAAGGTTACATATTGTGAACCAAATAAGTGTGTAGGATTTCCTGACAGAATGGATGAAATGGATTGTGAACATTGTGAACGTACGAGAATTATTAATCTTTCAAAACTCTGTGGCGTTGAATCTGACGAAAAACTTAACGATAAGATTCTTACAGCAGATGAAGTAAGGGAACTTTCGAAGGCAATTGCTAAGGAGATATAAATCATGTTGTGTTATTTTATAGTATCGTTTATTGTATTTATAGTTAGTTTCTGGTTTGGTGCTCAATATGGTATTGATAGTTGTTCGAACGATATTGAGAACACTACAATTCTCAAATATATCAAGCGTGATATTCTTAGAAATAGCAATATGTCAGATGAGGCCAAATTACATTATCTTGATGTATTAACCGCACAATTAAAATCTATCAATGTGTAATTATGGCAATTAACTTTAAGAAATTATTTGACGACGCACACATAAAGACACGTGATGACCCTTACCGTCACTGGACTCATATATGTTGTCCTTTCTGTAAGAATCCGCCAGATACTCACTTCAATGGTGGTTTCTTTTCGTTACAGCCGAGATATAACTGTTTCCGCTGCGGTTCACATTCTTATTATGACGCTGTATCACTTGCCCTCAACATTTCAATTTCTGAAACGTCAAAACTTTTTAAGAGTTATGATTATATTCCGAAAGAACCTGTTGAGAAGAAAGTTGCTAAGGCTGAACATCTTGATTTACCTGGATATCACCTTGATGAAAATGAAAAGGAATATCTGCGTGGTCGTGGATTTAATGTAGAGTATCTGCAATCAAAATTTCATATCCGTGGTGGTGGAATTGCCGGTGACTGGGCATACCGTATTCTCATTCCGATTTATTACAATCACGTTCTTGTATCATGGACAGGTCGAAGTATCCTTCCGAAAGAAACGATTAAAGAACTTGAAATTCCACGTTATAAGAACCTGAGCATTGAACAGTCTGTAATAAACAGTAAGGAGATTTTCTTTAATCTCGATAACTGTAATCGTAAGGAAGTTATTCTTGTAGAAGGTCCTATGGATGTGCTTAAGATAGGTGATAACTGCGTGTGCAGCTTAGGAACTTCAGTAACACGGGAACAGGAATTATTTCTTAAGAACAGATTTGAAAAGGTATTTATTGCTTTTGATAATGAACCGGATGCTCAGCGTAAGGCACGACATCTTGGTATGAATCTCAGCTCAGCCGGAATGAAAGTCGAAGTTGTAAATATCTGTGAAGATTATTATAAAATGCAATTTGATGAAGAAATCGGAATGTGGATTCTTGTTCAGAAAAATGACCCAGGTGAACTCACTGAAGAAGAAGTAAGACAGATTAAAAAAGAATTAGAATTTTTATAAATTTTTTACTTTTTTCTTGACAAAGGTTATGCAACGTAGTATATTTATTACAGATAGTAAAACTATCGAGGAGTTTATATGAAACAAATTAAAATCTTGTTCGCAATGCTTATGATTGCTATGTTGGCTGCTTGCAGTAACCCTAATATGCCAAGTGTTGAGTCTGAACCACAGACACCTGTTCAGCAGAAACCTTCAGATACCCCTAGTGATACACCTTCAGATGTACCTAGTGATGTACCACCTGCTGAAGAAGAGCCTTCTGATACACCTACAGAAGAAACACCTATTAATCCTTGGATTCTTGTTGTAAAGGATAGTTCTGCTGGTACAAGAGGAAATGCTGGTACTGATTTTGTTTATATTGACGAAACAGTTGCAAATCCTTTTGCCGCTCTTGTCAGTGCCGGAACAATTCAACTTGAATTTGTTGGAAAGCGTGAATTAAAAACATCTTCGAATATGTGGTATGGAACTTCTGCTACTGATAAGATTAGTGTTGTCAATCGGTACAAAGTTTATATTCACAAAGACGCTGTTAATTCAGAATATTTCCTTGAAGATAGTTCTTTGAAGTATTATCTGACTACTTCTAATAACAATTATGCTTTTCGTTACAGAATTGTTAAAGAAAACGATGTTTGGAAAATGTCAGTTGTTCATCATAATTCTTTAGGTGCAAACGATATGCCGTTGTATATCGTAAAGAACAGTTACTCTGTAAAGAATAACTAAAGCAAAGAGCCACCCTTTTGGGTGGCTCTTTTATTTAGTGATGACTTCTTGGTATTTTCACATCAAGATGTAGGAAATAATATTTTGATGTAGTTTGCGTAAGAACTTTCTTTGGTACAAACTGAATATTTTTCAAGAGAGTTGTTTCATAATAAATCTTAAATCGCTTTGTAATTTCTTCAAACAATTCTTCAGTCATTACGATACCGCAATCCAAAAGATAATTTCGATATACTGGCTTAGAAGTTTCTTCAGTAACTCTCTCACCATTTCCAATCATAAATGCATCATTCCACATATTACTGTCCTATTTGAGTCAAACAAACAATAACACCATTTGAAGCACTTACTTTTTTAGTAGTTGAATCAAATGTAAAAACATGATTGCTATCATTTATTGTATTATGAATATATGATTTTCCATTAGAGAACTGACCAATAAAACTATCCATTGTTGCCCCACCAGTAATGCTATATCCAACTACGATATAAATACCATCAAGACCATCGGATGTCCATGCTGAACTATCATCTGTTATGAACTTAGTTTCTAAATCAACAACCTTACCGTTTAATGCTTCAAGCTCTGTTCTAAGATTCTTAATTTCTTCAACATCAATTGTTGTACCAAGTTCATCAAAGAAACCTGTTCCACTTTCTGGTATAATCCATGCGATATTTGTTCCTTTAGTGTATAATTTACCGTTAATTGTAAGTGAATCACCTGTTGGATAAATATTGAATACCTGTCCGTTTTTCAAGTCATCAAGTGCTACTACAACATCGTTATCTATTGTGATTTCAGTAGTTGTATCAGGGTCATCTACAGCAAGAATATTACCGCTGTATTTATAGACGCTAGATACTTCACCTTCAAGATTTGTAACCCTCTGTTTGAGACCTGGGTTTACTGCTGTTCCATCACCATCAAGAGTCTCATTAATAGTTGCTATTGCATCTGCATTATCGGCAACATCCTTTACAAGACCGTTTGTATCATCACCTACAGTTGTCTGTAATGCTGACACATCATCTTTGATATCTGCAATATCAAGGAATAAACCTGTCGGTTCTACATCCGGGTCGCTGCCTGGAGTACCTACTTTGGTTTCCAGAGATGTTGTTCTATCAACAAGACCTGTTGTAGGTGTATCTACAGTTGTCTGTAATGCTGACACATCATCTTTGATATCTGCAATATCATGGAACAATCCTGTTGCAGGTTCAGGTGAAACTGCTGGTTCTCCAACCTTATTTTCAAGACTTGTTGTTCTGTCAACAAGACCTGTTGTAGGTGTATCTACAGTTGTTTCGAGACTTTCAATTCGTTCAGTAAGTGTAGAACCGCCGCCGCCCTGACCGATTTCAGCTTCGAGATTTGCAATGTCCGATTCATTTTCTTTCACCCTATCAAGAAGACCATCATAATGTTTTGCAGGGTCTTCAGAATTATCATCCCACCCATCCTTAACATATCCTTCAAGAGTATTTATTTTACTTGCAAGCGAAACAACTCCCGGAGCAGGCGAAGTAGTTACCCCAGCCTGGTCAGCAACAGCTTGAATACGTGTTACAACATCATACATTCCTGGAGGCAACGGTACTATACCATCATATTTGTAATTATATTCCAGAGGGTCGATTCCAACGAATCTTGCAACATTATCTACGGCATAAGCATTAAATTTGAAATAATTTTTCCAGTCAGCAATAGATAATGTTTTAATTCCGGCATTATCTGTTGCCATCTGATAAACGAGAACACGAAAATAGCGTTCTGTCTCATCTGTAATTGCACCGATTGGTATATCTGATGGTTCTTGAATCTCTGTAGCCATAATTATCTCCTTATAGTTTCTCGTGTATAGAACATAGCACCTACGGTACATATGCCATTTTCAATTTGCATTGCAAGACATGGACCGTCCGGGTCATTGTCATATAACCTTAACATTATAGGAATATATTTCTCATAATGCTGATTATTAGGTTCATAAATCTTTTCCTGAATATATGTCTTCTCAGCAGTATTAGACAAAATATCTATCTCTGACCATATGAGTTCTTTATTATCAACGATTGAAGACTGACATTTAAGGTCATAAGAGAACATAATGAAACCATCACCAATAACAACAGAACGCTCTTCTTCGATATTTCGTTCTGTTTTTGTCTTAAGGTCTTTCATACGAACTTCACGATAAAGTTCTACAATCTCATTATCAGTAAACCCATCAAGAATTTCCATTGATACAGGGTCGCCAAATGGACAGCTGAAATTGGTGTAATCACGGTCTATTCCAGTGGAATATATTTCTGTATCTGTGCCGCTTAGATAACAGTATGGTACATAAAATATGAGAACTTCAACACGTGCTGGTTTTGTAAGAGTAATGATATAGTCGAACTCATTCATCATCTTGAGCATTTCATCAAGAGTCTGATATTCACTTCCACCACCATCTTCTGCCGGTTCTTCGATAAAATAATTTTGAAAACCAATCTGAATGAGACCTTCAGACATATCCGTAAATACACCGGAGTCTGTATACTTTAACGGAATCTCATCTGTATTTTTTGTGGCATCAGTATAAAGGTCAGAACCATGATACTCAAGTACCTTTCCAGTAAACATCGAAGAAGATATAAGTTGAAATAAACGGATGTCTTTTTTTAACATTGAATATGCAATAATTGAACGATAAGGTTCTTTATTGATGTTTCGTGCATTACGATTAAACGAGTTGAAAATAATAAAAGAATCCCCATTCCGCATTTCATCTTTGAGAATCTCATACAAATCCTGTAGGTCTGAGGAATTCATTAAAGCATCTATAAAAGAGTAAACATATTTCTCTTCTATAGGAAATTTAGGAGAAGTATTTCTTTTCGCATATTGCTGTATTTCAGATTTGCTGATAAGTTCCATTTTATACCTTTCTTACAGTTATAGAATTAAGTTTACGTAAACCGTCTTCTGCACCAATTGAAAGAATACCTTCGTTCTCCATGCCCCAGTAACATCGGATGATACCCTCACGGAAAGAATAATTTGTAAGGTCAAGAGAAACAAGCTGCTCAGTATGATAACCGATTGGCTGAGAAGGATTTGTTTCATCATAGATTTCACAAGTTGTTATACTTCCGGCTGTTTCTATTTCCTGGAAAGTATATACGGTGTCTGGTTCTTCTTCACTCTCAGAAGGTACAGTTAATGTATACCACCCTCTACCTGGTCTTTCATTTGAATATGATGGTATTGTAATTTTCTTATTAGATTCTTTTACAGCTTCTTCATAATAATGATAACCCTTAAGAATAAGACCTGTAGATGCATAAGGGCTTGAATCCTGAATGTCCTGAACGATTGCTGCAAGGTCGAGGTCTTCAAACAATGACGAATCTTTAGACTGTAAGTATGAAAGATTATAATACTGACTTGCTTTAGATTTCACAAACTGCTCAAAAGCATCCTGAGAAGTTGTTGTAGTATATTCAAAAGCAAGATGTTGTCGAACCTCGGTGAAATCATAAACTTTCAGAACAGCAATATCTTTATATGGTTCAATACGTGTGAGCAGACGTTCAATAATTTCATCAGCGAGTTTATTACCGTTAGGGTCTACAAGATAAACCTGAACAATACCTGTGATATCAAGAATCTGTTTTCCAGTTCGTATCCATCTTTCATAATCTGAAAGAACCATGCAATCACCGACTTCCGGCTGAGCATTAAACCATGCCGTATATTCCGGAATAGAAGAAATATTTATTCCTGAATACAATCTTTGCTTGAGATAAAGACCAAGTTTACCAACAGAAGGTTCGTTAATAGCAACTGAAGATTTTGTGTTTTTTACATTCAATTTAACCTGATTCTCATTTACATCTTCATAAGAAGAGACGAAAGTAAGAGTGTCTGCTTTTATCTCACCCTGAATACCATCAGACTTGATGTATGATACTTCGTAAGGATAACCATTAGGATTATTAACTTCACTTCCAGAGAAAATTTTAATGTACAAATATGAATCATAATAATATGCGAAGTATCCATTGCGAGGAACGGCATATGTATTTGTAAATTGAATAGGATTCAATTCATTTGTTTTTAATGAACGCTGCCATTTTTCACCATCATATGTAACTACATCACCATTGCGGAATTCTGTTGTAAGACCATCCTCTGAGAATTTTGTCTGACCATCTGCGATTACCCAGTAAGACTGTCCTTTAATTCCATACGCATTCTGCAAAAATGGAGTTCCACCCCATTTATTATCCCCGTTTGACTGTGGTTTCCATGAACCAAGGAATGATAACTGGTCATAAGATGTTTCATAACTTACTTCAGGAATTTCCACACCGTTTACTTTTACTGTAAGATAAGACAAATCAGGGTTCGCAGCTTGAATCTTGATGATAGACTTGTATGTTCCTGTTTCGGTAATCCTTGTTCCCTGGACAGCAGTAACGGTACGTTCATCGGTACCAAGCAATGTTATGTTTTCCATCAACGTGTATATGATACCGTCATCTGTTGTAAGTTCATCGTATTGAGCAATTTCGGTTCTTTCATACTGGGGGTCTGTTGCTGGTGGTTGAGCAAGCGATACTGATACCTGAGTTGTAGCTGTTGTACGATATGGAATCTTCTGTAGGAAAAACGCAAGCCACGAACGCATTGTATCATCAGAGAAATTATTAATATCTGTGAACTCAGCATTAATACGATTCTGCTCTTCGAGAATAGATTTTTCCATATTTACACCGATAGCTGACCAGAGATTATAAAGTTCAGTTTCTCGTTCTTCTGAACTGAAATATGTAGCAAATTGATTCAAAAAAGCCATTAGTTCATTTCTCCTAATCGTGATACATCTACACTAATATCATAGAATTGTATTCTTGAATTTCTACCATCGAAAGTAACGTTTGGTCCAAGGTCTTTGAAAGCGAGTTTTATTGCTGCAATCTGACTCCCATATACAAATTCTGCGATATCTACACCCCTTTCATAGTAAGGAATGTCTGAAGTGGTATGTAAAAGTCGTGTATTCATTCGTTTCAAAAGAGCTTCTTTACCGTTATATTTTTTTGACAATGTTTCATCAAATTCAATCATATAAAATATATAAAAAGAATAAGAAGATTTAATCAATCATTACAGACGTTTGATTACAATTAGCAACAACAATAGTTGCTGATTCAGTTGCTCCTGTATTTGGATTTGTTAATGTTATTGTTAATTTATCTCCCATAAGTACTATAGGTATATTGTCCGCAGATGTTTGAATAGATGTACCTTTTATTATACCACCACCTGCAAAAGCACCGTGTGTTGCTGTGAATGATATTGCTGTAAATACGGGAAAATTATCAACCATTATTGAAGTATCAACTTGACTTGCAGGTGGTGGTAATATAGCCGTTACTGCTCCGGATAATGTTGTTGCAGTAGCTGCTGGATTATATACACATACTAGTTTCATATAGTTACCTGCAAATGATTATTTACATTAAATCCGGCATTAGCTGTAATATTACATTGTGCTGTAGCCTGAATCTCGCAATTCTGAGTTGCTGTGATTTTCGTACTTCCAGTAGATTGTATTTCGCAATTCTGTTTTGCTGTGATTTTGGTATTTCCAGTTGTATCTATTGTGCAGTCTTTTTTAGCAACTACTTTACAGTTTGAGTTGGTATAAATCTGTATATCATTGTCTGAATCTACGTTTACTTTACCTGAGGAAATAATGTTTATCTCTGAACCGTAAGTATAAATCTTATCGTTTTTATCTATGAGAATAAATCCGTTGTTTTGATGTATTACTGTATAATCATCTGTCTTAATCATATAGCTGTCTACACCAATACGCTCAGCACCTACAGTATCTTTAGGTTCATAACCTTGTATGTTTCCACCATTTACAGATTTTTTGGTGTCAAACTTTTCGTAAAATTGTTTATCAATTTCATCTGGATTTTTATACAAAACAGGATACATGAGATTACCCTGATGAAATTCAACCAATACTTTATCGTCTTTTCGTAATGGTAAAGACATAGCCCAGAACGGAACATAAGTAAGAGGATATCCGGTACCTTTTTGAAAGAATTCATCAATAAGAACATTGCAATAAAGTTTCTTTTCACGTTTTACCGTATCAATCATGTCTTCAACAAGAGTTCCTATATAGACACCTGTTGCCTCTACGCCTATAAATTGTTCAGCCATAATTACCTTCCCATATATTTAATATTAGCAAAACTATGTACATAAGCATTCGTTTTTAGAACATCAATTCTCGAATATGCACACAAGTAAGACAATCCAGTATCAAACTCGGGAATATTTTCAAACTTCATAGTGTATACACTCATAAACGATGCTGGTATTGCTGTCTGAATAGTAAACTTCTTTCCAATCATTTTACTGAGAAAGTCTTTCTGATTCCACACTTTAGCACCATGAGCTGATGAAAATGCTGTTTCTATCTGGTCATTTTGAAACATAATTTTATCTGAACCAAGTAATAAAGGGTCAAACTCCATATTGGTTGCCTTCTGTGTTACAATACTTCTCCATGTACGACTAATTAATTCTTTAGTTCCGGCATAAATATAAACAGCTTCACTAAAATCATCAGGCTTCTTCACCTTAGCCTGTTCAAGTGAATATAATCTGTTATCCTGAATAAAATTGCCGGCATACTGATTGATTATAGGACACGGAACTTTAAGACTCGAACTTTGTCTTGATAAGTCGAGTCGCAAAGCTCTTGCAAGTTCCTGAGTATTTGCGATAGGTTTTGAAATCAGTGTATACAGAGATTTAGGACATGCAGAGAGTTCATAATGCCAAGTACCATTCGAACCTGTAGATTCAGAAACTGACATTGGCACCCAGTCTATTTCGTAATATGTGAAATAATAATCTGGACTTTCTTCAAAAGTACATTTACCTGCACATTCAAAAATGATATCAAGGAATGTACTACATGCGAAAAAATCATCTATGATAAATCCTTTAAGAATCTGACCTTCTCCAAGGTCAAGATTTATTTGTCTACCTTTTGCCATTATTCACTCTCATTAAAGAAATATTTCTGATAAAGATTGTCTGTAACAACATATCGGGTGCCTGTCGAAAGTGTTATAGGCGATGCAACCGATACATAATTATTCAACAACTCAGCTTTCATGGATTTCTGTCCAATAGAGTCGAGAATCTTATCAGGTCTATGATTCCATCTCTCAGGAATAAATATCTCAGAGGCATCCCCTATCAGAAATAGATTTGCAACACCTCTTGGAAGTTTCACCGGTTTTATCATAAGTTTCTCCTTAAATTTTCTTTGTGGTAGCTTTGAATATTTTCTTTACATTTTCTCCAACATCGCTGCCGAATGTAGCAATACTATCAAGAAGTGATGACATAGCACCTTGAGAATTCGCAAATTGACTTATCATAAAATCACCATTAGTCTGACAATAGTTTACATCCATAACCGTTGCCTGAACAGTACATTTTGCCCACAAAGGATAACCATAAGTATCCATATTTGGAGAATATTCGACATCTACCTTCTCAAGATAAACACCACCAAAAGCAAAAAGATTACCAATAACTAATGTAACAGCATCTCCACCTTTATCTCCTACAGATTCACCGCTATCGCTTGATATTGTAGTGTTAGACTTATTATCGGGAGAATATCTAACTGAAGGACCAGGAATTGCAAATTCTGTTGCAATGGCATCTACACCGGCTGTTATGAGACCTTTTCCACCATCTGTATTTGCTCGTGAAGTATCGATTCCCCTAGCATTGTCCAGAGTCTTCTTTATCTGCTCACCAGTTCCCAAATCTCGTGGAAATACAAAAGAAAGAAGTGCTTGTGTTGGTTCCCAAACATCTGTTTTACCGCCATTTCCATCTTCAATAAAATTAAAAGAGAAACTGAATGAGAAAGGTTTTGTGGAATTCCAGAACTTACGATTCATCCAAGGTTGTTGAATAGAAGTACCTCGGAATCCTTGAAGTCCTTTATTAACCATATTGACGAGAGAACCACCTATAGCAGTAATACCACCACCGAACATCTCTTCCCATTTAGACTCTCCGGAAAGTTTTATACCTTCATTCAGAATACCACATACACGTCTTCGTTTATTTTTACATGCAATAAGTATTTCTTGAGGATTGTTTTCTTTGAGAGAATTTGTTCCGACGAACTCTGAACCACCAGTAACAAACTGGTCTTCAATTCGCATAAAATTAGCTGTACCGAACTCAGATACACCCAAACTACTTGCTAGATTAGTTACTATATTTGCTAATGCCATATTTTACCTACCTGTTTGAAGAATTAGAGTTCAATGGATTGTCCTTGTTATGAGTTGTATCAATATTAAGGTCAAGCTGCATATCATGAGCAAAATCTTTGTAAGCCTGTTTCCAAGGTTCGTACTTTTCATTAACCCATCGTTCTTGGTCAGTTGCCTTAGCAAATGTAAATGCTTTTCCATTGTTATCCTGATATTGTTGTAGAACATTATCTATAGCACCTTGATATCCCTCTTTTCCAAAAGTTTCTGCCTGAAATGCTGTAAGAGTACCTTCAGATACACGTTTTGATATTGCTTCTCCAACAAGTTCCGATTTCCTATTTTCCTGCTCTAAAATAAGATTCTCTTGTCTGCGTTCATATTCACTATCCGACATCGGTCCTTTCTTGGAACGAGCAAGAAGGTCTTCATAACGTTCTGCCTTAGCAACCAATTCAGGAGATGCATTGTTCAATATCTCCCTAGCATCATTCTCGTAATTTCTCTTAATATCAAGTTTGGCATCAAAAGCGGAATTTGCAGCTAGCAAACGTGAATTCAAATCTTCTTCACTTTCACCCTTATACTTCTTGCGAATAGCCGATAGATAGTCCTGTCTATATTTTTCTACACCTTCATCTGTACTTAAATCATAATCTTTTTTCTTAAGCGATTCAGCACCGGCTAAACTGAAAAGTTCTTTGTCTCCCTTCTGTTGAGCCTTTTCCAAAGCTGTTCTATATTGTGATAATTCTTTGTCTTTCTTAAGACCTTTAAGTTCATCCTTTTCTTCACTGCTTATTCCACCAAATGAGAAACCTGGGAAATGAATCTGTGACATTATTCTTTCACCAGCAAGTTGTAATTTTTTAGGAATAGTTTCGACGTTGGAACGTATCTCAGCAATGGCAATATCACGTTTGACAGGCATTTCAGCAAGCCATGTGTATAACTTACCTTTAAGCCACATCCAGATTTGAGAACCTATAACAACAACACTTCCAAGTAAAGCTGCCAATCCGGCAAATTTCCCCACAATACTTCCAACAACATAACCTATGGACTGTGTAGCATTAAGCTGTTTATCTCTATCTTTTTTCTCATCAGCCTTCTCAGCTTCTTGCTTATCTTTTTCCTGTTTACCAGTTTTATCATCGTTGATAAGCTCTTTAAGATTTTCTATATTTTCCTGTTGAGCAGATTTAATTTCATCAAAATTATCTTCAATGAGTTCAGTAAGGTCTGTAAGTTGAGTATTAATTGTCGCAACTTCTGGGGAAGAAGATACCGTTCCCTGACTAGTGTTATTTTTATCAGTTTTACTACCACTACGAGCATCCTTAAAACCCTGTAGAAATCCACTCGAAAAATCTTTTACTGTTTTGTCTATAAGATTAGACATTGTTTTAAGAGGATTATCGAGTGATGTAACTACAGAATTAAATCCTGCCTGAACTTTAGCCTGAGTTTCTTTCCAGTCACGCTCTTCCTGAGCTTTTTTCCGCTGACGGTCAAGTTCATCCTGTCGTTGAAGTTTTCTTTGATATTCTTGCCATTTAATATATTTCTCTTGTTCATATTTTGCGGCAAGGGCTGCATCAGCTTTTCCACCAGATGCAACTTCTCCACCTTTCATTCCTTTTTTTACAAGGTCAGATTTGTTAACACCGACAGTTACAGCCTTTTCAATGTCTTTGTAATGAACCGGAACATCATCATCCGCTAAAGACTCTGCGATTGTCTCCATTGATTTAACGATGATTGTACCAAGGTCTCTACTTGCAATTGGTGTAGATTCTTGGGTTGCCGGAAGAGTTGAACCTGTATCGCCACGAGAATATATAGCCATAAATTATTCCTTATTATAATAAATATATAATTAGCTAGAAATAAGTCCATGAAGATTGTTATAGAGATTCTGTGTTTCGCTATCTTTCAATAAGCAATTGAATTCATGAAGTTCCCAGATTTTCATATTAAGCAATGAATCAATAGAACCGAGGCCGAACATAGATAACGGAAGTATTACACCCTGATAGAACTCATAAATATTTCTGGAATCACGATTAATAAGTGACTCCAGCGAGTAAGGGAATGTTGTATAACACCTTACCACCGCACTTCTTACATTTAAGTTCGTAAGTTTTATTCTGAACTCCAAACTTACTTACTTCTTCAACTTTATCAAAAAGTTCATTTATAAAATTATACGGATTACAATCAAGATAATTCATAAGTCCATCGAATGTACTGTTTTCATTAAAGAATCGTTCTCCTTTCTCATCTACAAGATGTAAGATTCCTCTCATATACAGATATTGAAATGAAGTATCATGAGATTTGAAAATCTCATCATGCTGCACATTTTTTACTGTCTGAAAATAATCGTACAAAGCACATTCAAGATTCATTGTTGGTGGCATAATCTTGTATGTCTTTTCGGTCTTTTCTGTACGGAAAACGATTTCTGGTACTTTATAATCTTCTGGTGTAGGATTAAGGTCTTCATCCGAAAGGAAAGCTGTAACTTCATGCGGTTCATTACAAAAATTACCGTTACTATCTGTACAACGACATCTTACTGTAAATTTAAGTTTATTCTCTAAGGAATGGATTTTTACAAGCATGAACAGATGACGCAATTCGCTTAATGTAAGTTGATTAGCGTCTTCTTCCATAAGGTCATTAAGGATAGATGTTACTACACTTTCAGGAAGTTCGCCATCACTGGTTGCTAATGTTCCATAGTGCCTTCCCGTCATACAAAGGTCGATGTTTACCTCTTTAAGTTGTGATAATTGTGGTGCTGGAAATCTAATTGTTTTTCTCATTGTTTACTCCTTATAAAATTATATAATTATTTCACATCTTTCCAATGTTCGCCATCAATATCAAGTATCTGAAGATTAGTATGATTTTTCTTAAACTCAGGGATACGGGAATATGTAACTGTCACTTTATGTAATCCCGTTCCACCTTTATTCGCAGCTGTTCGACTAATCCTTGTAGGATATATACGAGGATATGTGGTTATACCTGTTGGTTTTGCACCTATAGGAATCTCTGGTTTCATACTATCAAGTGCTGAACTAAGAACATTTGGTAGAACAGCATTTGGTAATCTTTCAAGAGTAGAAACAATCACGTTCTTATAAGCCATATACTCACCGGCTGTGAGTGTATCTTCAAACTCAATATAACGGGCACGGGCACAAAGTTCACATGGTGCATTAAAATAAACACCTGTTCCACCACGAATCATGTTATACCAGGTCTTATGAAAGTTATAAACAGAATTAATACTATCTTCGAGATACGTTACTACAATGTTTTGTAGTTTTACACGTTTTGGAATCTCATAAGTCACCGGACCATTGTTCATCTGTTCTATTTCAAATTCATCATCCGGAAGGTTTACCTGTTCTGCTAACTGAGAAACGTATCCGCAATAAACAATATTTCCAAGAGTTGCTGTCTGCATTGCCTGAAGAACAAGATTTTCTTCAGAACTTGCCAGACTTTGCGGATAGTAACTCTCGAAGGATGGTGCATCAATCATCCAGAGGAATTTGTATTCTTTTTTAAGGTCAGTTAGTGGTAATGTTCGTGGTAACATCTCAACTCCTTAATGGAGATTAAATCTGCTTACCACGCATTTCAGGAACGTTCTGATTTCTATCCCAAGAGATGTTTACAGTAAGTTTATTAACCTCAGTTCCACCTTTGTTTACTTCACCGATATCAACACCATAAACACGCACACCAATAAGACGACGATAAGCGGTAATTGTTTCTTTAGTTACAGAAACCATGGCAACACCAATATTGAATTTAGCTTCAATACCGAACACGCCAGCCTGGTTATCTTCGTTACCTGTAAGGTCTTTAAGTGCTGAGAAGAAGTCATAACACCACATCTCTTCATCAACATAGAAACTTAAATCTGTCTCACGAGTAGATTCATCAACACCTGGAATATTGAAGAATTCACCTGCCCATGGAATTTTAATTTTAGCAGTTTTACGGTCAGCAAAGATAGCCTTTTCGTTATAAATATCAGCAATGCTGCTGAACTGCAAAGCCTTTGGAAATTTAGCCATTACAGGTGCTGGAACATCTTCGATAAAAATCTTATATAAATAGTTTCTTTGGAAATCACCAATAGTTGCATGTACATCTCTACAAGAAATACCCATATTATTCTCCTTTAAGAAATATATAAAGGGAGCTTATACTCCCTTTAAGATTAAGCATTTACTAACGCCACGTTAATGTTGATTACTTCGGAATCTTTCATGATTGCAACTTCGATAGGAATTGTCAAAGTTCTTCCTGCCTTCTGTGCCTCAGCAAAGGTAGGCATGTTAATCTTGAAGGAGTATACGAAGTTCTTAGTCTGCAAGTCAGTAAGAATCTTTGTAAGTCCAGATTCCTGATTAAGGAGGTCTGTTGGCGTACTATAACGGAATACAAACTGCTGCTCAAAAGTAACAATCTGTTCACGAATCTGGTCAACAATAAATACCGGAGCAATATATGAAAGGTCTGTATTGAGAGCGTATGTAGTTCTCTGTTCCCACATCATTGTTCCGTTATTTGTACTTCTCTGCCAGTTAATGCGATTTGTTTTAAGTTCTGTTCCAAACTTTTCATAATCACATTCCATAAGTTTTTCAACAGAGATATTACCATAAGTAGCACCAGCTGGTGGATAACAAAGATAACCATAGCTGCTGAGCATATCTGCAAGAATAGCAACATAGTTGACTGAAGGGTAAACATAAATATATTTGTCTTCTTCAATCTCAACTTCATCAGGTCTTGAACCAATTGCTACGTATTCATTGGTATAAACATTCTTTTTCCAATTTTCCAAGTCAGAATAGAATTTGAATGCCGGAGCATCGACAAAAGTGTGCATAAAGTAATCTTTTGCCTTCGCAGCAATCTTGTTTGCAACCTTGTAGTTTGTGATACCATTCATTGCAATAACGTTACATGGTGAAGTTTCAAGTGGTGTGAGGTCAATTTCAGATGCAACGATATTGTTACTTCCGTTAGAACCGTTGTCAAGAGTGAAATAATCTCTGATAGCATCCCAGTTAGAAGAGATATTACCGTTGATAAACAGCTGTACATCACCGAAATCGAGATTCTTCCAGTAAATATCCGATTCTGAATTTGTAGACATATCTACTGACTTCTTAATGCGATACTGACTATCGGCATAATCGGCAATGGTTACTCTCCAATCTTTAACTGATACAGGAATACGTTCTACTGTATAGTATGAATCTTTAGAAGGCTGAGCAACAAGTTCCATCGTAAGTGTATTTTCTGCATCCCATGATGCTGTACCAATTGCATTTACCTGACTTACATATTCGTAAGTGTAAATGTTATGAGAGATAGTAATATTAGTTGCAGAATTAAGAGCTGCAATAATATCAATGTTTGTTTCTGGTGCAGGATTTACAACAATCATTGTACTTGAAAGAGAAACAACTTTTCTCCATACATCCATGTTCTGCTGATACATACCTGTTTCTACAGAACGAGTATAAACATAATATTTGAGTTCACCAAATTTACTTCCAGCATAAAGATTTGAAAGTTCTGTATTTACATTAGCGTTTGTAATCTCTACAACTTCAGAAGTTCCCCAAGTAGTATTAAGTTTTCTGATTTCATAGAATGTTGTTCCTGCATCTGCTGTTCCATACCAGTGAGCCGGTGAAAGATACGTTTCTGTTCCGTCAGCGATATAAACATCTGCAAAGGCTGTAGGACTTCCCTTTGTTCCTTCAGGTGTAATTTCTGCAAGGTCTTCATTGTAACTCTTACCATCAAGTTCCCACACGTTATCATGAACATCATAATTGGTATTTCTTACAGTACCAATCACCTTTGGAGTTCCAGGTTCTCCCTGAGGCTCAACAGTCTCCTGCATAAGAGCATTATAGAACTTTGTACCATCAGTCCAGATATTGTACAAATCTACAGTTATCACATCCGTGATGATTTCTCCATCTACAACTTTATACACACGAAGTTCATCGTCGTGATTAAGCATGATAACTGCAACTACAGATTCACCAACAGAATCATAAAGTACACAACCGTTCTTAATTGTCTTACCATAAAGATTCTTTTCTTCTCGTGGAGAAACATCTTCGATAACAATCGTTTGTGGAGTTGAAGGAGATGCACCTTCATTAGGAACTGAACTTGAGATAGGAAGTGGTGCAAATTTAATTGCAGTAACACCAGCATCTCCTACACTAGTATTTGCTGCAGCAAGAACCGGTGTAGGGTCAAGCATTGTAATATCTTCAAATGTTTCACAATCTTCATTTGATTCTTTATTAGAAGATGTAGAGACAAAGTAAGCATTTGCCATTTTAGCATTCTGATTAAGACGCCAGACATATGCGTAACTTACCTTTTCAAGAATCTTAGCAAGACCATAATAATTAGCATTATAATCAAGGTCATAACCAAGAATATCCTTGAAGTTTTCAGCTGTTACATAATTCATTCCAAGTTTACCTTTTGTAGTAAGCATTGGAATTATTGTTCTGAGTAATGACGCACCGCCAGTCTGAAATGACTGGTCATCAATTGTCAAATATACACCGCTCTGTTTATCCATAATAGAATTCTCCTTAATGATTAATAAATATATAATCTTAGTTTATTACCAAAGTATTGTTGTTATGGTAAATATTAATATTCTCCTGTTTTACCGGAGATATAACGAGTCTATTTGCAAAAGAATCTAATAAGCTGCCACTACCTTGTGGCGGATTGTTTACCTTGCTTGCATCCACCATAGCAAATATTCCACCATGTACATTTGGAAGAGGCAATTCGTCACCATAATTTGCAAGGTAGAATCCCTGGCTTTGCAGAGAGAACGCATTATAATTCCCCGGCATAAATCCACGTTCAGTATCAAGTTCAATAGTATATTTCAGATTCTCAAGTTTTTTACATCCGGAATTACCAGTTATATATCCTGAAAATAAATCATTATGACAACGTACTTCGAGAGTATTGTAATGACCTGTCATTCTTCTCGGACTTACAAGTGATAACCAACAGTTAGGATTCCAACCTTCTTTTATGAGGAGTGCATCACTGATATCCGCACCGCTTGTACGGATTGAGAAGACTCTTGTAGGTTTACCAGTTCCATCATATCCAAGGTATGTCTGAACTGTAGCTATAATGATTCCCTTAAACTCGGCTATTGCACTTCCATCAAGAGTTACAAATTCACCAAACCACTGAGGTTGGGTTGTTCCTTTGTTTGTAAAAGAATATGTAAACCCAATTGCAATATCCGATGTTGTTACATTTAACGTAACTATCGCTTCTGTTGTTATCTTTACAATTTTGTGGGTGTATTTTTCTCCGTTTTCATCTGTATATGCTGATTCAATATCTGTTGGAATGATGAGCATAGAAAACGGATATATAGTTACTTCTGCTCCGGATGACGTTACTTCTGGTCGCATTAAAGGTCTTGTAAGAAGACCTTCATTAGACAAACCAGCCATAAAGGTATTAAGATAGTCAGCCTGTAAAGGTGTAGAAAATTTCCACCCAATTTTCTGTTTTCCGGTGTCTGTACTTGGCAATTTAATTCTCCTTTTAATCTGTTACATAAATATATAAATCATCAAAAATTTATAAACTTTTTTATTTTTTTGTTGACAAACATTTTAGTAAGTATTATAATCAATTACAGAAAGGTTGAGAGAAACCTTAAGGAGCAAATTATGTATTCAAGAACAATCAATGTAAACAACAAAGATTACAATTTTATCGCAGCTTTCCGCAAGAACAGAAGTGGGTTCGTACATGAGTGCGAACTTCATATCGGTTTCCAGCAGTTCGACAGTAAGGCACAGTATTACAACAGAACCTGGGAATGTTATGAATTTCAGAGTGTAATGTGTAGTGCCCTTTATGATTACAAAGAATATATTACAAATCATCTTAAGGAAACATTCCTTGCAGAACGTGGTTATAAGAGAATGACACCAAAACTTAAGGCTGAGTTTGAACTTTTCTGTGCAAACAATCAGCAGCTTAAAGATATTGCTAAGGTTCGTGAAGAACTTGAGCACCGCTAATTTTCAAATATGGTTTCCGGTTATCCTTAAAACCGGAAGGAGTAAATATGAATTTCGATGTTAAATCGGGAGAAAAACTTCCGAATGGTGATGTATCACAGTTTATGACAGTGATGAACAAAGAACTTTCTTCAATCAAAGAGAAAGGAACCACAGAAGGTCTTACAATTCAGGACAAGGCACATTTCTTGGCTGTAGCTCGTAACCTTACAAGTGCAATTGAGTATTACACAAAATTGTGGGGTGCTGAAGTTGCAAATCAGGATACAGGCTTTGAATTCAAAGACCTTGGACTTATTGTTTCTTCAAAAGCAGGTGGAAATACAACCGAAATCAGTTCAGAGATTTTCGATGTACTTACTGTAGAAGAAATCAAGAAGGTTGCAAAGGTTACAGAAAAGGCTCTTAAGGATAATGGTATGTCTGACTTTATTGAAAAGTTCAAGAAAGTTACAGGTACTAGAGCAAACTTAGTACAGTACAAATCGATTACATCTGTTCTTACTTCAGAAGGTGTTAAAACAATGCCAACATCAAAAACATATTAAAAACTATTTAGTAGGTCTTCGGACCTACTACAAATCATTAAGAACTGTTGCAGTTTTGTTAGTTTCTGTTACAAAAATTAACAAGGAGTAAACTTTATGAGTTTTGTTAAATTCAGAGATGCTATCATCACACATTTTGATGATATGCAGAAAAAGTACGACAATTTGTTTGTCGTAGATTTGGACAAAGATAAGTTCTACGAATTTTACCTTTCAGTTTATCCGGAAGGAACAAATCCAATGTTCCGTGAACGCACTGAACATGACTGTTCTACATGTCGCCACTTTATCAAATCAATCGGTAATGTTGTTGGTATTAAGGAGGGTAAGATTGAAACAATCTGGGATGTTACTGTTGATGACAAGACTTATCAGATTGTTGCAAATGCAATGGCTGATTATGTAAAGACAAAAGCCATTCAGGATTTCTACTTCTCAAAAGAATCTTCAGCAGGTTGTCTTGAAAATTATGAACAGAGTGAAGACGGTTCTGTAAGGACTTGGCAACACTTCTATTTGAAGGTTCCACAGAAGTATGTAACATTTGGTGTAGATGAAAAGAAAGCACAAATGCGTGATATTCGTAACGTATTCTTCCGTTCACTTTCGGAATTCTCAATCAGCAGCATTGATACAGTTCTTGAACTTATCGCTCAGAATTCATTGTATCGTGGAAATGAATGGGAAGCTAACTTGAAGAAGTTGCGTGGATATAAAATTGCTTTTGACAAGCTTGATGAAAAGGAAAAGGAACTGTTCGCTTGGGAAAAGGCAGGTGAAGCCGGTATTGCTGTAGGTAAGATTCGCAATCATTCAATTGGAACACTTCTTATTGATATCAATGAAGGAATGGATTTGGACCAGGCAGTTACCCGCTACGAGAAAGTTGTAGCACCAACAAACTACAAAAGACCAAAAGCAATTTTTACACAGAAGATGGTTGAAGAAGCACAGAACAAGATTACTGAACTCGGTTATTCAGATTCTCTTGCACGACGATTTGCAACAATTGATGATATTACAGTAAACAATATCCTCTTCTCAAATCGTGACGTAGCAAAAGAAAAGAACCTTGATGTATTCGGTGAACTTAAATCTGAAGCAACTTCAAATCCAAACAAATTCAACAAGGTTGAAGAAATCAGTCCTGAGAAGTTTGTACAGAATGTTCTTCCTACCGCTCGTGAACTTGAAGTTTATTTCGATGGTAAGAACGAAAAGAATCTTTGTTCACTTATCGCACCAAAGAATAAAGGTGCAAAGACAATGTTTAAGTGGAACAACGGTTTTTCATGGGCTTACAAAGGAAACATTACTGATTCACTTATTAAAGAGAACGTAAAGAATGCCGGTGGAAACGTTACAGGTGATTTGCGATTCTCAATTCAGTGGAATGATAACGGTGACAACAATAATGACTTTGACGCACATTGTACAGAATGTTTTGCGGGTGGCAGACACAATGAAATCTATTATTGCGACAAACGAAGCGTATACACTCGTGGTCAGCTTGATGTAGACATTATTCAGCCAAACGGTAAGGTTGCGGTAGAGAATATTTATTGGACTTCACGAAATACAATGTCTGACGGAAAGTACATTTTCTATGTACACAATTTCAATCATCGTGGTGGACGTTCTGGATTCTCAGCAGAAATTGAGTTTGACGGAACAATCTATAAGTTCTGTTATGACAAGGAACTTCGCCAGAATGAAAAGGTAATGGTTGCGGAAGTAACTTTGAAAGACGGACAGTTTACAATCAAAGAACTTCTTCCTTCAACTACAGCATCAAAAGATATTTGGGGAATCAAGACAAACAGTTTCGTTCCTGTATCAGTAGTTATGTACTCACCAAACTATTGGGATGAACAGGATGGAATCGGTAATAAGCATTACATGTTTATGCTGAAAGGTTGTGTCAATGATGAAACACCTAACGGATTCTTCAATGAATATCTTAAACCTGAGCTTGAAGTTCACAGAAGAGTTTTTGAGGCTCTTGGTTCTAAGATGAAATGTGAAGATTCAGAAAATCAGTTGTCTGGACTTGGATTCTCCGCTACAAAGCGTGATGAATTGGTTGTAAAAGTAATCGGTTCAACAGAACGTTTGTTGAAAATTAAATTCTAAATAAAGGAGTAAAGTTATGGAAAAACTTTTTGAAACAGCAAGCAAAATGAAGGTTCGTTTTAATTACCGTGGAGTAATTACTACAGAAGATTTGTGGGATTTGGATGTAAAAGCATTGGATTACATTTATAAGCAGCTTATGGTTGCAAAGAAGGAATCCGAAACAGAAAGTCTTCTTGAAGAAAAGAAAACAAATCCAATTCTTGAAGTTCAGATTGAAATTGTAAAACACATTTTCAACGTAAAGGTTGAAGAACGTAAAGCTGCAGAATTGCAGGCTGAAAATGCCGCAAAGAAACAGAAGATTCTTTCAATCCTTGCCCGTAAACAGGACGCTGAACTTGAAAACAAGTCTGCTGAGGAGCTTGAAGCACTCATTAAAGACTTGTAATTGATTAAAGTGGTGAACATTTAATGAATAACGGATAGGGATACCACTTAAACCGAATCCCTATCCACCGTAGTCTGCCGGTCCTACAACAAAGTATCAAAGACCGGCAAACTTTTATTCACCTACAAATGCACCTTCTTCAAAATCTTTTTCTTCAAAACCGTAATCTTCAAAATCAGCATCTACATCCAGGATATAATTATGAGCCGTATCAAAGAAAACTCTATCGTTATCAATTACAATGAATACCTCTCCATCTCCGGATTCCTGAATGACATCTCTCATTGAAACACCATCGTCACTATCAATCTCCCACCACATGCCTTTTATATCTTCAAACTCATAGTCTTCCGGGAGATGTACATTATATTCATCAAAATCTTCTTCAGAATTAATTTGTACGAAAGAAGTACCAGATGGACTGTTCTCTTCATCATCTTCATCAAGGTCACCTTCAAGGACATTATCGTCTTCAGGTTTTTCAATACCAACGAGAATATTATCATCGGTTTCTTCTACGGTAAGGTCTACAGCCGATTCAATACTCTCCGGTGCCTCATCAACGCTTACTGTATACAGACCGATTTTAACCTTTACATCATCGTCATCTTCGATAAGTTTATTAATCTCGGTTACGTCTTTATGAGTAATAATATCATCACATTCAATGACATTATCTTCCCCGGCTTCCGTACCAAAGTAATCTTCAAGTTCTCCGACAACAGAATCAACAGATGATTTTACAATCCCATTCTGTTTCCATTTCTCAACTATTTTCTTTGCCTCACGTTTTCCTTTACCGTTTTGTGTAAGTCTATTCATGGCTTCTTCTTCCTTGATTTTACCCAGAGCGAACTGGTCTTTAATATCACCGATAGCTGATGATTCTATAGTTTCTTTGGTATATTCAGTAAATGCCTTATCGAAATCATCTTCGCTCATTTCAGCGAAGTCATCATAAACATGAAAATAATCTTCGAGTGCAGCTCTCAGGTCTGCCTTATTTTCAAATGTAGCTTTAAGTTCATCTACATCAGCTGCCTGTTCTTCCGTAATATTGAATATGTCTTTAGTATTCATAACAATATTCTCCTATAGAAAGATATATAAATCTTACAGAATAATTATAGAAAATTTTATTTTTTTGTTGACAAATATTTTACTAAGTATTATAATCAATTACAGAAAGGTTGAAAAAAGAACTTTCTAAGGAGCAAATTATGGAAAGACTTGTTGGAGCAAAAGAAAAGATTATTAATATCTGTGCTGAGTATTTTAATAACTGTGTTAGTGAAAATGGATTCGAAAGTTTCAAAGAAATGAAATCTAATTACGATTGGGAAGCTGAAGACATCCGTTCAGAAATCTACAGTACAATTAATCATTTTTTGAATGACCTTTACAACAATGGTATTGATTATGAAATTACACTTCATGATGATTGTTTTCTTGAAATCTATGAAAACGGTTGGGTTGTAATGTCTTATAAAGATTTGAAGAAAGAAGTTTTCAATCTTGTAAAATAAGGAGCAGATTATGAGATACTATATCGTGAAAATCAGTACAGACGGACAGTACGAAAGATTTCCTACAGTTTATTTTACAAGAAACGCTGCTCAGAAAATCTGCGACTGGAATAATTCGATGTATTCTGGATACTGGAAGGTATGTGAAGAATAGGGTAAATCTATCATTAAGATAAGGAGAAAATTATGAAAAATATTATGGTGTGCGGTTCTCGTTCTATCACAAACGAAGAAGTTATCTTTTCAAAATTGAATGATGTTCTAACTCAACATCCTGACATGATTCTTATTTCCGGTGGTGCAAAAGGAGTAGATTCTATCGCTGAAAACTGGGCAAAATCACATCATGTTTTTATAAAACAGTTCAAGCCAGACTGGAAGAAATATGGTCGTGGAGCAGGCATTGTCCGTAATAAACAGATGGTTGAAGAATCCGACAAAGTAATAATCTTTTGGGATGGCATTTCTAAAGGTACAAAATCAGACATTGATTTCTGCAAAAAATTCGGAAAAGAACATCTGATTGTGAGACTCATTTAATTATGAGATTCTAAGAATTTACGACTCATTGAAAACACCAAAGGCTGAATATCAGGAATCAGACGTTTAACCGTATCGAAAGTTAATCCTGTAGATATTGTATTGTCTACAAGGAATTTTGGTTTCTCTGATAGTTTTATATCTGAAACGCTCATTCCTAAATCAATTGCCGCAATATCATCTTTATTCATTCCTTTCTTGATGTTCCTAAGTTCCTGGTCACTAGGGGTTTTAGAGAGGATGTCACATACATCTATTTCAAGGTCGCTCCGCAATTCTTTTATTCTATTGCATATATTCAATGTATAAATCGCTTTCCCACCATGCTGAGGTGTTGGAATAAGTATGCAACTTTCTTTTAATTGCGGTGCTAAGAATTCTGCAATTTCATTAACATAACGAGAGTTGTTTGTTTTCACACCTTTTATGACAGAAGATACATATCCTATTGTCTGAGCATAAAATGAAATCCATTGTATTCAATCATAGGTGAGTTATCTTTACGATAATATGCACTCGCTACAGCCACTCCACCATCACCAACACTCATTGGTGATATAAGTGTTCCATCTTCATATCCAGTCACGTTGCAGCCATTATATTTTGACTTCTTCTTTTTCTTCTTAAGACCGGCTGTAACTTTATATTTGAATCCATCACCGGCATCCTCCCACCCATCATCAACAGAAATATCAGTAACATTACTTTCTTCATTCTGCTGAGTATTTACTTCTTCTGTTTCTGTATATTCAGTTTCTTTTGTTTCTTCAGGTTTTTCCTGGATACCGGCAAGTTTATTATAAGCTGCAAGGGCATCTTCACCCTTATCAAAGAAATCTGCTTTCAAAGTACGATATTCATTTCCATTACGGTAAAGTTTCCAAACAGAGAATTTCTTATCAGCCGGATTTCCTGCAAGAACGGCATAGTAACCACCGGTAAGTCCACCAATACGCTGAACCTTTCCGACTTTTGCACGACTGAATCCTTTCTGTTTGCGAATCCAGTTCTGAGCATCTTCTGGGGAAATAATGTCTGCGACCCATTTACCGGCTTCCTTTACCTTATTTCCAACTTTCTGAGCAGCTTTACCAGTTGCCCTTGCCTTATCTACAATTCCATATTTAATTTTGCCAAGCGGATTAAATGAAAGGATTAAAGAGGAATTTATGACTGTAGAAAACAACTTCTTCAGAACGTCATTACTTATTACATCACCTTCAGAATATTCAGGAATAAGGTTCAGATTGTCGTCTATCTCGATTATTTCATAACTTCCATTTCCCATTCCGATAGCATAAAGCTCAGTATATATTCCTTTGTCGGTTAAGATAACATCAATATCATTTCCTTTAACTTCGATTCCATTAAGTGATTCATCTTCTGTTTTCAGAAAGGCTGCGATTGCTGATGGTATTGTTCCAGTAATAGTCATAAATTACCTCTATGAGAAATATATAAATTCATGAAATATTATTACCATTCATAAACTTGAGTAATGTTACTCTCGATACATTCAGTCTTTTTGCTACACTCGATTTACTCATACCATCTTTCCTCATTCGTCTTATAACACCTTCCATTCCACTCAATTTATATTTGCACGGTTTCTGTCCTTTCTTTCGTCCAATCTGCTTACCTGACTTTCTTGCATTTTCCATCCCCATTTTAGTTCTTTCTGAGATAAGATTACGTTCTATCTCAGCACTTAATCCAAAAGCAAAAGCAAGAACCTTAGACTGTATATTGTCACCTAATTCATATCCTTCTTTTATTGCAATAACTTTTACACCTTTGTTTAATAATATTTGAAGCGTGTCCAATATCATCATTAAAGAACGACCAAGACGTGATAATTCTGTAATAACAATTAAATCACCTTTTTGAACAATGTTGATAAGTTCTCCAAGTTTACGTTTAGACGGGTCTTTTGTACCACTAATATTTTCCGAAATAAAGATGAGATTATAGATACGATGATACCTACAATAGTTCTTGATAGCAAGTTTCTGATTATCCGTAGTCTGCATTGGTGTGCTGACTCTTACATAAGCATAGTTCATAATTTTTTACTCCTAATTTTTATGATAATTTAATTATAACACAAAATAAAATAATGTAAATTACAAACGACCGCTTTGAATGTACAAGGTGATATGGTTCTGACTTTGCCGGAATACTCGATTGGCAAGATAGATTGACCACATCAAGTTTAACCGGTATATCTATAGACCCTCTACCTGAAACAAATAGACTTTCAACGGAAGCGAGGTACATTAATAGTACCGATACAAATAGACCATACACTGACTCTAATGATGATAATTCTTTTGAAAATCGACCAAAAAACCTTACCATAAGGATTTGGAGACGCATAAGATAACTAAGCCTTTCTTCTCCAAATCTTAATTGTTAAATTCTTTGGTCTACATTCTTGAACTGTAGCGTTACCGTTATATTCGGTATAACTACGGTCAACGTATTGTGTACCGTTCCACACTACAGCACCGTCAGTATAAGGTTTACCTTGAAAATTGTTGTTACCATAATCGTAATGACACCATCCAGACCAATTTCCCCACCAATGAGTATGGTCATTTATGGTATGTGAATGGTAACCATCTTCAGATGTGCTCGGAGTAGCTACTATAGTACCTGTACCGCAACCTTCATCATAAGAAACACCAGCACCTTGAGCATCTTGATTACGACCATAATAGGAATGGCTATGACTACCAGCACCACTCATTCCCCTATCCGAACATCCACCCGTAGTACCTTCACTCCAATGTTTATGGTCCATATAATGTTGATGCCACATTCCATGATTATGATAACCATTTTGATAACCTTGTACATTCAAAGCGGTCGTTTAGAATTTATATATTTGTAAACTCAATATTCTTTGGAGATTTAAGTTATGGCTGTAGATAATGAAGTTCGTAACATTGATTTATTCGGTAATCTTTTGTCACTCAAACAGGATATTTTCGACGCAGTTCACCCTATTGGTGAAACTTATACGCAATATCCACAGCAAGACCCGCCTGCAACAGTTTATAATAAAAACGGAATTACTTCCGAATGGGAAACAATAAATGATTATGATGGTGCGTTCTTCAGAGCAGAAGGAACAAACGCAAACCCCTTTACAGAAAAAGGGACCGCTTTGAATGTACAGAATGATATGGTGAGAAGTCATAATCATTATAACGCTCATGTACATTATATAGACCATAAGCATTGGACAGAAGGTACGAGTGGTGGATGTAGTGACCGAGGTACTGATACTACAGGTTGGCATGAACATGGTTTGGTATTGCGTTGTGGTGATGGAACCGGTAATTATGGTGTTAACAACGTTATGGTTGATGATGGTGACCTAGTTGATTCAAAAGGATTAATAGGTGGTAATTATGCGAGTGGAGCAGGTAGTCATAGTCATACTATAAATGACCATACACATTGGTGGGGAAATTGGTCTGGATGGTGTCATTACGATTATGGTAATAACTATTTTACAGGACGACCATATTGTGATGGTCCGGTAGTATGGGATGGTACGCAATATGTTGATAGAAGTTGGACGGATTCAAACGATAATAATGCTATTGAAAACCGTCCAAAGAACTATACTATAAAGATTTGGAAGCGTACAAACTAAGCAGTTCTTTTCCAGATTCTAAATGTTAAATTCTTTGGTCTTGTTTCTGTACTACCGGTATCGTCTGTATTGTCTTTATTGATATAATAACCTGCGTTACTCCAAACTTGTGCTTGATTTGTGTAATTATCACCCCACCAAGTAGCCCAATTATCATTGGTATGATAACAAGTATAGTCAGTCCATACTCTACCACCACCTGTAGAATTGTTGCTAGGTCCACCTGAATTACCATAATAGTCACTTACAGATACAGATACGGGGTAGTTTGTAAAATAATCAGAACCACAAGGTATTACACCCTCACCCGAAGTATTTACACCTATAGCACAACTACCACTAGCACCATGTCCGTGATTTATACTATGAGTATGATTAGATAAATCATGTTGATGGTCCATATGATGTCCATGAGAAAATTCGTGTCTGTGTTGCATTCCATGATGATGTGACTGAACAGTTTGACCTTGTACATTCAAATCGGTCGTTTATATTTTACAGAAACATAACATTTTCTATAATTAAAAATATGATTGGAAAATATAAGAAATTATACGAAACTGAACGTCAGGTTAAACTAAACTTACAGCAAACACTTGCAAATGTAATCAAAGACAACGAAAAACTTCGTTTCGAATTGTCCGAGATATCTAAGCGTATCGGTTTACGAAACTTTACAGAACTTCTGGATGAAGTTGAACACGAATTTAATCTTGAACAGGAAAACAACAGATTAAAATTAGAATGTATAACATGCGTCTACACAGATAGTCCATGCGTCCTTTCAGATTACGGAAAAGATAAAAACGGAATATGTGACCATTTCAAAAGCGTATTTCAGGAAAATGCAGAACTGAATGAAATAATTAAAAAACTTAAGGTTGATTATGACACCTGGTATTCCGCAGAAAATCCACCTAAGAATAATATGGAACAGGTAATTGCGGAAGATGATTATGGTACTATTCTCATGGCTTGGTATTGTGTACATAAAAAGAAATGGTACAATAACGAATGTCCTGACCCGGATGATGAAATTACGGTTGTGCGTTGGAAGAAACTGAAAATATAGCTCTCAGACGCTAATAGATTAAAAATAACAAGGGTATCTGAGTGAAATAGTGTTATTACACTACCAACTCAAAATACCCTTGTTTTTCACGTTCTATTAACGAGTTATATCTGCTGCACTGTTTCTTGTCAAAGTTTCCTGATTTCCATCATATTCAAAGCTGATAAATGAATCACCGTATGTAACCATGTAGTTCATAAAGTCTACATAACTTCCACCCTGATTTCTTGGAATAATGTTATACAGTCCTGTCGCTGTGATTTCCTTTGTGCTGTAGAATGTCAGCCCAGTGTTAGTTCCTGTATAAGCGTAAAGGCTTATATTCGCAGCAGTAACATTTACAGTAACCTGAAGATTACTGAATCCGTCATAGCCGCTGTCAGGATTTACTGTAAGAGTGGTGTTGTTGTTAATTGTTACTGATTTACCTGTCTGTAATCTATTTACCGGAACGTTTGTATGAACTAATACAGAATTGAGCAGCTTATCACCGTCAGCAGTAATCATTGTGTCACCGTTTTCGGTAATTGTAAGTTCTTTATCCTGGTCCGGAACAACATTGACGTGAACTTCTTCCATAGCAACATAGTCAGGATTAATCGGTCGTATAACTGTTTCACCGGAAGTCTTAATCGCTTCATAACGAGTATGCTCAACCGGAATAGTTACATCAACATTAACTTCAACTTCCTTAGTTGCGTCATATCCGTCTGAAGGAATGATTGTGTGAGTTCCGTTAGAAGTTATCTCAGCTACAGTTTTATCCTCAATAATTGGTGCATGTGGTGCGTCTTCGCTTTCCGTTACAAAGTTACAAACGAAATCCTCTTTCATTACATAACCATTTATTGTTGATACAAGTCCTGTTATCTTTAATGTATAAGATTTTACATAATCAAGAATAGTATCCGGATAAACTGTAAGAATACCACCTGTGCTGTCTTTAAGAATTGTACAAGGTGTTGTATCAATAGTTGCTATGGCATTATCAATGTTTACCGGAAGATTGGTTTTAAGGATGAATACAGGATTGACGGGAGCTGCTGATACAGTACCTACCTGAAGTGCAACATCATTAACCTCAACATAAATTGGAAGTGGTGCTGGTGGATTTACAGGTTCATCCGGAATGAATGGTTTTGGTGCAATATCAAAAGTAATCTCGTCTACAAAAGAATTATATTCACCGTCTACAAAAGCATCCCAATAAATCATAACCTTACGGGATAATGTTGTATTGGTAACGGTCTTAATGTTGGGAAGTGTGAGTATGACATTACTTGCAGGTGTGAGTGGAATTTTATAAAGATTGTCTACAACAGACCAGCTCTCTTTATCATTATTAAGTGCAAGTAATGAGTAAGATACTTTGGTTGGAATATAATAGATTCCGGCACTGTCACGGAATCCGAGATTTACCTTTACAGTAGAACCTTCATTAGGTGTGTTATTTAATCTAATCATAATCTAAGACCTCTAAATAATTGAATTCTTCTGCGGCAATAACTAATGAAGAATCATATACTTCATCAGCATTGTTCTGTGTTACTGTTAGAAATGCTTTTGACTTTACGACATTAAGGTCGTTCTCAACTAATTCCATATTAAAATATATAAAAAGAAAAGAACCCTACCTCGTAATTGAGATAGGGTTTTGTTTTAACAATATTTTAATTATTCTATTTTCTCCTTTATACTAATCTGTATCTAGCCCATACCCAAACAGTTGAACTAGGTATAAGTCCTCCACCCCATCCTTCTACACGGCAATACCACTGATTGTAAACGTTCTGTTGTGGAATACACATATAGTCTCCATTTATTTGTCCTTGACCATCAGTTGTCCAAGCGTGTACGGCTATTACTTCACTACGCCCATCTGGTACACCTATGTTACCCATATAGAAACAACTGTTTGCATCCAAAGTAACTGTTGTGTTAGAAATATCAATTACTTCACCTGCACTCATTTTCCAATCAGTCCATTGAGCAGAAGATGGAGATACTGTATTTGGATTGATACATCGTCTAGTATATACTCTACCACCTGTATCTAAAATTTTCTGGAAAATCCATTGTGTTGAACTAGATGCTACGTCTGTGTTGGAACCTTTTACTTCCAGAATACCATAAAATCCTGCATGTGGTGTGTTGATTGTATTGCTACTGATAGTGTAGATACCTGGGTTGACAACAATATTGCAGTCTGCAGCAATTATGTTATTATTCAATATGGTCGGCATAATAAACCAATCATTATTTACTCTTGATACTGCATAAGAGTTCGCTCTACCTTGCTCGTTGTCAATTACTACTGTACCATTCAATGTAATTGGTGAAGTAGCTTGACTTACAGTAATGCTATAATGACCATGTGTTTTACCTAAACGTAAGAAACTACCTACATAAGTATTTACGCCAAGTCCTATAAGTTGATTACACAATGCTTTTATATCATTATAAACATTATCTGTACCAGTCGCTCTATAATCATATTTTATAACAGTATCACTCTTTGCTACAAGCTGATTGCTTGAACTTGCATTAGCCGGAATCTTGCCATTGATTGCGGTAATGTCCTGTTTGTTTAACGCAATCTGTGCCTCGTCAAGCTGAGCTGTTTCATCGGTCATAAGTTTGAAAGCTGACCAATTAAATGGAACATCAACTGTTGCACTGTTTAAATTCCATATATTTACAACAAAACTGTTTAGAGTTTTGGCTAAAACTGTAAACAGAATACCGCCTGTGGAAATGGTGCTAAAATTAAGTACGTAATCTGTATCTGGCATTGGAGTAACGAAAGTAATTTCTCTATCAGCATAAGCACCAGGACTAATAGAACTAATTGTTTCACTCCCGCTCTGTTGTAATGTAACGCTAGGTACTAATTCGCCAGACACGCCGTTGAGACCGGCAATATGTGTTTCGTTTCCTTGATTATCTCTGTATAAAAGGCTCATTTTCTATCTCCTTAATCTGTGGTTTTAGTGTATTCAATGATAAATTTCCATGTTGTTGTAGAACCAACTAATTCACCATCTGCAAAAAGGGCAAGAACGGAACCGTCGTTCCTAATAAGTGACAGAACTGTGATATCATTTCGATATGTGTTTACCGGCACCGTATACATAGAACCCGAACAAGTTCCTTCGAATTTCACACAGGTATCAATCGACAATGCTGAAATATCAACGTTTTTCTGTGTACCTTTCTCTGAAGATTCAATGATAACTTTCCTATAAATCGGTTTACCATCAATCCAATGCTTACCCGTATCAGTTTCTTCTGTTGAGTAATCATCCTTGTTCTTCCAATCGTCTGTAATACACACCATTACGTTATTCGGGATAGTATGATTAGCGACTGCAATTGTATGAGCTGCACGGGTTCCGACCCACATCCTTACACCACTTGATAATGTGGTTAATTCTCCTGTGTCCTCAGACACTTTATTTACTGACATATTCCAATTCCTCCTTATTCTGTTTGATATGAATACTCTATGTGTGCTCTACAATCTGTACCCAGTGGTGGAGTACCATATCCAATACTCAAACTTACGACATTAGTATCATGTGACAATACGGATGTTCTTGAAAACTGTGCAGACTCCGTTCCCGTATACCATGCTATTGTTGTATCAGTGTTACGTCCTTTGTTTACAGGTAAGCCTGTTGCTAAGGTAGAGAGTTCATTAACCCCATCATAAACAACGTCACCAGAAACAATTACAAGTTTTCCAATTTTGAAACATCTTAAATTACCAGAAATAGATGGACCTAAAGTTGGAGTTATAACCTGTACAAAATCATACACAGCATTACTTGTAACAGGATTCATATCACCATCAGTAACCGCATCCACCACGATAGGAACACCACTTGCAACATCATCAGTGATATTTGCGATTCCGTACTGTGCCTTCTGCTCAAGGCTGAGGCTATTCCATTCATTCCTTGTTCCGGTAAATGTAAGCTGGTCACGTGTCTGGCTAACCTCGCCATTCTGAACAATTACGCCTTTACCGGAAACGAGGTCTGCCTGTCCATTAAGACCGGCTATATGTTCTTCTGTTCCGTTATCTTTATAAAAAAGTAAACTCATATCTCGTTTCCTCCAATTTAATCACAGATGTATGTAGCACTTCCGTAGAACGTTGTGTTACCCTGTGTATATCCACCGATTGCCTCAAGTCCTTTAGAACTGTCATTACGCAATGTCAAATGCTGATGCTTTGAACTTTCAGCTTCAACAGATGTGAGAGCAATTGTAAAGTCTGCTGCAGGTCTAGGAAGTCCTGTTGCTACAGTTACATTACCCGGCAATGAAGGGTTGTCTACGAAAACTACACCTGTGAATTTTACCATAGCAATCTTTCCGTATCGAACGTATGAGATTGTTCCATTTGAAATATAATCTGCATTGAGTGTGGCGTTTCCGGTTGTTGTTTCCTGTCCGCCATCATCTGTAATACAAATCATTGTGTTTCCGGGAATAGAACCGTTCAGTTTTGCGGCATTATACGCATCACGGGTTCCGACCCAATAGCGTGTTCCGCTTGCTGTGGTTACGAGTTCTCCGGTTAATTTATTGACTGTACTTACTGACATATAAATCTCCTTTTATTTGAGTTTGTTAAAAGAACTGCCATTTCTGACAGCCCTTTTAAGTTTATACATTACACATCTTCTGTATACCAAGTGAGGTTGATATACAAGTCAAGTCTATCTCCCGAAAGCGGAATACAAACAATCTCACCATTTGTATCAACAGATATAAAGGTGGGTGTTGCACCTGTACTCTGAAAGTTTATAGTAGTACAAGGTTGGAATATTGCAGGTCTATATCCTTGTGGAACAGAGCCTATTTTGGTACTTTGAGTCCACTCGAAAGAACCTTCAGTATTGAACCTCGCAATACACTGAACGATATTTCCCCTTCGTACCAATGAAGAGTATGCACCCGGTGATTGACTGATTATATCAGTTATGTTTGCCTGTGTTTTTTGAACAAAATTATTGTAAATCGTGCCCGACATAACAGGAGCAGTAGAGCCTTCTGTTATTGCATTTATAGCAGATAACCTCTCAATCTTCCAATAAGGTGGTGTTCCTTGTTCAATATCTGCCACATAACTTACTTGATATGTCGCATCGTTGTCATTACTTATAGAATAAGTAACGGTTCCTGATACAGATTTTGTGTATGGTCCGTCAAGGAAATATGTGAGGCTGTAAGAACCAAAGGTTATTCCGGTACGTTTAAATTCACCTGCATAAGTACCTACAGGAAGAGTAATGATATGGTTAACAAGAGCCCTCATATCTTCTATTGCATCCACTGTACCCACAACACTAAAATTATGTTTTATAACAGCTTCGTTCCTTGAAACAAGTGGATTTGTAGTAGGTCTTGTGGCATCTGGAATAAGATTATTTAATCCAGCAAGTGCATCTTCAACAGTTGTTTTCTCAGCACCACCTATAGTAAGTGGGTCTGTAAGGTTCTTCTTCTGATAATTTGTATTCAAGGTAACTGCAACCGCATTACTTGTAACAGGATTCAGGTTTCCTTCCTGAACAGTATTTACGGTAATAACACCGCCTGTGAAATCATCTATAATCTGAACAATGTCAAAAGCCTTCTTTGTGTTGAGGCTCAAACTATCCCATTCAGCCTGAGTACCAATGAATGTTTTCTTGAAATCACCGTCCAAGTCTACCCAATCAAAGTCCTCAACAGTCCATGTAGCAATGTTACCACCAACAGCAGCAACACTACTTTCAGGTGTATAAGCACTACCAACTGTAAATGTTCCATCATTGTTTATTGTTACGCTGTATGTGCTGTCGTCAGAACTTTTCTTAGCGAACAGTTTACCTGCTGTATCATCTACATACAGTTCATAACCACCTGCACTTACTGTAATACTTGTGCTGTATTCAGGACTTGTTGGTGTACTTATGACATTTCCGTTCATGTCATAGAATGTACCGTCAACTTCCGCACCAGTGAAGTTCTGAGTTAAATCTTCGTATTTATAGATATGTCCTTCTGTTTCAGTTCCTGTGTTACCATTAAACAATACGGTATCGCCAACTGAAGGATTTGAAGGAAGTTCATCTACCTTACTCAGCTTACTGTCATCATGAAGTTCAGTCCATACAAGAGCACTTGCTTCAAGAGTTGCACTGAAAATTCTTCCGTCATTTGTCCACAATGTAGTCTTATCTGCATCAGAACCTTTGAGTAAGAAATGTCTTCCTGTCGGAATATTGTAATCAGCATTGAGTGCGAATGTTGTGGTAACATTTACAACCGCTGTGCTGTCGTCATTCATCTGTGTCCAAGCTGTAAGTAAATCATTTACACTACCTACTGAAAGGATACTTCCGCTTGGTGTAATATCAACCCATTCTGTAATGCTTACGAGTTTTACATTACGAATTGTATAAGGGTTATAAGAACCGGTTGCGGCACCAGCTGTCCACCAAGGCATTACAGAAGATTTGATTTTGTTGAAATCTACTGTGATTGTATTTACATCACTGCCAAGTCTCTGAACGAGTGCATTGTTACCTGCCATGTAAACAAGTTCTGCACCTGTATCAGGGTCAGTAACAGGAATACCCTCAATCTGTGGTGAATAAGAAGTTGGAGCAACATCTGTGATTGTTCCATCCTGTGTCATAAAATAAGTTGTAGTATCAGCACTGAACTGCAACCTTTGTTCGAGGGTCGCTCTCATCTGATATGTGTGACCCTTAATAAAGTTAGCTGTAGTCTCACCACAGTACATGCGTATAGCCCCTTCTGTAGCAGAAAGTGGCATGACTGTTACTGTCTTGAGACGTGTGTTTACGTGAGCAGCAACTTCGGTTAAACCGATTTCGTCAAGGTATTTTCTTTGACTCATTTCTTTTTCCTCCTTTAGAATACTGAGAAATGATATTCTAAGATTAAATATATATTTATCTAATATATAAAATGATAACTCGTGGAGGATTTAGTATGGATAAATTACCTGTTAAAGAATTCAAATGTATGATTTGTGGAAAGAAGTTTACTGAACTTACACCAATTCATGAAAAGCGTTGTATCTGTAAAAACTGTTATGATGTTGCTGTATCAGAAACATACGACAAAGGTCAGGAATTTATAACAGTGAAAAAATTAAAGAAGATTGTAAAGAATAAGTAGGTGGTTTTTAAGACCACCTACTTAATAACGACATAATATTAATTATTAGTCTACGAACAGAGCATCGATTTCTTCGTTGCTAATTGGTGTGAAACTGTCACCGCTGCTAAGAGCTATCCATTCCATTCCGTTGAACTGATATACTACACCCTGAACATATTTCTCGTCCTTTGTGTAATATGTCTTTCCAGAATCAACAGTTTCATCTTCAGTAAGAACATATCCGCCTGAACCGTTTGATTCATACCAACCGAGAGCCTTTGGATTTGCTTCTGGGTCTGGGTCTGCAACCTCATTATATTCATACTGTGTTGGACCGAGGTACATAATTACATCATCTTCAAACGGCTCACTTGGCATTGCATCAAGTGTGAATGAAAGTTTGTCTGAAACATCAAATACAGGTCCAATCAAACACCACTTCATTACATCTTCATCTTTTGTTTCTGTGTAGAGGTTCAAGTCTACAAATGAATCACCTGTGAACAATGTGTTCAAAGTTTCAAGAGCAGTTTCGTTAGCTTCCTGTTCTTTTGTGAATTCAGCGAAAGTATCTGCAAGTCCGGTTACCTTGTAGAATGAAGAACCGTCATCGTTTGTTGCATACAAAGCATCTTCAACAAGTCCGGCGTCTGAAGAAGTTGCAACATAACATTTTGCAAGAAGTGTAGCAGAACCAAGAGTTCCAGCAGGTACATAAGCTGCGATAGCACTGTTTACATAAGATGTACCACCATCAATACTCCATACTGAGTTTGTAGATGTACCTGTAACTTTTACAGCAGCAACCTCACTGTTAGCAGAAATATGTTTTCCCGCACCATCAGTAAAGTCCGAAGTAGTTCTACCTTCAGCCTGAACAGTGTACATCCAACCTACTTTCTGAACATTAAGATTTGGAAGATGTGCTACATCAGCTACGGTTCCCTTGAATTCAAGTTTACCTGCATTTCCAATATACTCTTTAAGTTTTAATACGAGTTCCTGAAGTCCGTCATAGTCAAGAAATTTCTTTTCCATATCATTTCTCCTTATAAGATATTTTAATTGTCCTTATATTTCAAAGGACAACCGTAAACATTATTCACCGAACAAAGCGTCAATCTCATCAATTGGAATCGGTACAGGTTCATCACCACTAGGAGATACAGGTTGCATTTCCCACTGATAAGTTCTTTCGTTCCAAATCCATGTAAGACCAATAGCCGCAATTTGTTCGTCTGTGGTGTATTTTGGATTCACACCTGGGTCATAGTCAATAACCTGTCGCATAACAAGGTCGAGTGCTACAACCTGTTCATCTGTTGTAATTGCTGTAGAATCTGCAAGATATACAATCTGTCCAAGAACGATGTGTTCAGCTTCTACAGCTGCATCATCAGGAAGTGCTCTTGCGTCTGGGTAGAATACTGTATTGTTTACAATAGTTCCGCCATAAAGCTGACCTGTAAGAATGAAGTAAGCATTACCGTTGAAAAGATATGCAGGTCTTTCCTCAGTAATTCCTCCACCATAATCTACAGTAATTCTGTCTTCAGATGTACTTACCATTGTCCAGAGTTCAGCACGACTTTTAAGAACATCATCTACATTGGTTCCCTGATAAGTAATGGTATTAAAAATGAAATACCATTTGTTATTATAAGGCCAAGCCTGAAGCTGATGTCTTGTTCCGTTAGGTGTTTCGAGTGTAATTGTACCTTCTGCTTCCTCAATAAGTGTATTGAGTTCTTCAAGCGTATTTACAACCACATTCACTTTAGTTCCGGAAAATACAGTATCTTCCTGAACAAAGTAGTAAACGCCATCTTTGGTAAGTGCCTTTGTATTGTACTCTTCACCGAACTGAGTTCTCAATGTAACCTGTTCACCGTTGAGTGCAATCTGTTCTTTCATCTTAGCAACGTCTTCAATAGGAAGTTCTTCATAATGGTCTGTTGCAGTTCCAATATAAAAGAATCCTCGTTTGAAATCACCGTTATCTTCACCGATGTATTGAACAATCTTATCTACCCATTCCTCACCAGGTGTTGGCATTTTATCTACCTGAATATCAGAACCACCACTTCCTGATTGGAACAAACGGAAGTTACCGGTTACAGGGTCAGGGTCTAAAGATTTATCATATTTGTAGAAGTTACGGTCTTCAAGACAATATGCGAAATACATCTCAGGCATTTGATTCTTTTTTACAGCTTTCATGTCTGCAAAAGTCTCATATTCCTGACGAACAAAGTCTGGTTTCTTACCTAAATACGATAGGTTATCACCAAATGGAATTGCCATTTTGTATTCCTCCTTAATAAAAATTACATCCGCTATATTTCAAGCGGATGTTTGTGAAATTAGTTAAAACTCCATTTCATGTTCTCACTAACTGTACCAGCTGGGTCTGTAAGGTAATATACAAGATACTCAACACCATCGTAAGTTCTTGTTACATGAGTGTAAGAACCTGTGGCATCAAAGCTATTGTTTGTAATCTGAGTAAGCTCGCCAAGACTAGCAGGGTAAGCATAAACTACCTGGTATCCATATTCTGCCTGAGCGTTCGAACCAATAGTCCATTCTGAACTTGGTGTACCTGCCGACTTAGTATTAGCATTAAGTTTAGCATCTGCCGCTTCGTTGTAGACGTTAGCTTCAAACCAATCAATTCCTGTAATAAGAGTATCAAAGGTTTCAGGAGTAAGCTGATATGCTGGGTCGTAATCATCACCTGCAGCATTTCCAACCATGTTGTAATCACCAAGGTATCTGTAGAGCTTGATTGTGTAAGCTGCGGTTGCAACATCTGAATCGAGCATTTCATCAGCAACACCAATTGCCTTGAGTGTGATAGCAGCTGTGATTTCGATAGGAGTTCCATCATATACAGCAGAAGTTGCGTCTGGTGTAGAACCATCTGTTGTATAGTGGATTACTGCTCCGGTTGTTGCACAAGTAATTGTAACCTGTGTTCCCTTGTCTACTGCACCAGCACTTGGGCTGAATGTTGGAGTAGCAACTGTTGGAACATTGATAATGTAATTTGTTGTAGCAACACTTGAATCTTTCATATCTGTCTTCATAGCAATTGCCTTTACAGTAGTTGTTCTGTTGATTGTGAATGCAGCTGTATATGTTGGTGAACTTGCTGTTGGTGTAGTACCGTCTGTTGTATAATGGATTGTAGCACCTTCTGTAGCACAAGTAATTGTAACTTCTGTTCCAGATTCAACTTCACCACCTGCTGGCATAATCTTTGGTGTCTTAACTTTTTTAGCACCACTGCCACCACCGCCTTCAGCGATTTCAGCAACCTTGTCCATAGCATCTTCAAATGCTGCCTGGTCTTCGTATGTTACCGGGAACATATCCATACCAAGGAAGTCATACTTGATTGTGAGTGAGTTAGGGTCAGTCATAGCAACATGAATCTGTTTGCCCTGATACCACTTACCATTGATTTCAACAAATCCACCTTCGATAAATGCAATAACATCTTCAACTTCTGATACGTCTGCATACTCATGAGTAATAGTAACGTTACCAATAAAGTTAAAACGAATTGTTTTAGTATTTGGTTCTACGATAGAAAGACGGTCAACATTGTACCATGTTTCTCCAATGAGCAGAAGTCCTTTGTCTTCGAGTTCTGCAACAGCATCATCAAAATCGCTCTGGTTAGCGAAAACCTGATTCTCAATCTTTCCATCGAAATATAGTGTTAACTTGAGCTTTTTCTCGTTAACCTTTACTTTTGACAAATGGATAAGATTGGTGTAATTGAGTTCGTACTTAAACATACGTTCATCCTCCATTAATTTAGATTCATTAAAATATATAAATCAACAGAAAAATATAAAAACTACCCGAAGTGTAAACCCCTATATGAATAATATAGCCCTTATAATGCGTATTTATGCAGAATTTATATTGACAGATAGGTTATTACATAGTATATTTATTACAGATAGTAAAACTATATTAAACTATCAGGAGCAAAATATGAATAAGATTAAAGAAATTGACCTTAAAGCACTTTCAGATGACGGAAAAACATATTATGAAATTGCATTAAGTCTTAGAACCGGAGAATATATCCGTATCAAGAATCCGAGTTGTTCAGCTGCGGCTGTGGATGCAGCCTGTGCTTATTTCTGTATTGATTATGACGGAAATGTATATAAGCGTGTTAAGGTTTTCTTCATGGGAACTTCTCCTGAACTCAATCTTAATATGATTCCTAAGAAGTATCACAAATACTTCAAGGAGGCTTAATATGGGAGCAATATGGACAAACATCAAAGGTGAAAAGTTCAAGATAATGTTCTGCAAGGAATATGTTACATTCTTCTGTCCAAAAGATAAATCGTTTCTTACACTTGACCACAACATCAGCATGAAAAAGCTGCTGAAACTTCCATACTTCAATCTCGTGAGATGATATATGTGGGTAGATAAATACGGATTTGAAATCTTTATGGGAGACCAGGAAGAGCGTAAGGAAGGTGACAGATGGGTTCCGGATGAAGATGACAAGATTACAATGTCACCGGAAGAATTCATGAAAGGACATCCAGGTGCTAAAACTATTGCTGAGTACTGGAAGAAAGAAAAGAAACCGAAGAATGTTGGATTGTTCTAAGGAGCAGATATGACACAGTGGGAGAAATTCAAAGAAAATACCTATCAGCAGATGCTTGGTAAACACAGAGCAAAGTTTATGATTGAATCATTCTATCTTGACTACGATGCCGGAACTCTTCTTGTAACCTATTCGAAAGGCTCAGACAGTATCATTTATATCGACCCGGAGGAATATGATGATGTTTATGCTTTTGAAAGAGAGCTGCAAAGTAAACTCGTAATTGGTGCTATTCCTGAGAAAGAGTGCTGGGGTGGCGAACTTGCAGAATCCATGATTCATTATCTTGTCCGCACCCACATGAATGATTTTGTTTACATCAGTGATGAAACTCTGAATGAACTTTCTCAGTCTATCGGATATCCGGTTGATTACATTATACGGAAAGTAAATAATGTAATTCATGCAGAAAAGATTTCTATAATGCTTAAGAATGAAGCTGACAAAATAAAGTTACCGGTAGCCTACAATTATTGTGTAAAACTGCCTGTAAAATCTGTCAGCGAAAAGGAACTTGCTTTAATATGAAAAACAAGAAAGGGATTCCTATGACACCTGAAGAACTCGAAGAGTATAATCAGGTGTGGAAGGATATAAACGAAAGTATTGAACTTGTTATGAAATATGGAGAAGAATTAGTTTCCTAAAGTCTTCTCAACAAATTCTGCCCAATATTCCCACAAGGTTATTGTATATTCCAAACTGTCTATTGAACGGTTGTAATACAGTTCCCATTCAAAATCATCATCACTTTCCGGTGGATTTAGTTCTGGTCTTACGGGTTTTGGTGGCAGTATTGGTTTTACTTCCTGAATTGTTACGCAACTTGTCATTGTTAGACTTAGCAGTAGCACGAGCATGATTACGCAAATCTTCTTTAGTTTTCGCATTCTCTATCTCCTTGTCGTTTTCTTTTTTCTTTACAGTTTCTTCCTGTACCTTTTCAGTATAATCTTTAAGGTCTTCAGCGTTCTGTTTGTAAGCATCCGCAATCTTTTTATTGTCTTTTGCTTCATCAGATTTCTTACCAGCATATTTAATGGCAAGTATCAGACAAAGGAAAAGTAATACAATAATTCCTACACCAATAATGATTGTTTTCATATAATCCCTCCTTACATTACTTCTTCAAGAATATAATCAGAACATTCATTATATTTAATGACCTCTTTAATAATCCAACCTTCTTTAAGAAGTTTGTTCAAGTCATCAAATTCTTTTGGTAAGCTACCTGCATAAATTCTTATTACCTTATTAAGTTTCATTTGTCTTCCTCCTCTACTTCAATATTAGATTCTTCTTTCGGCATAAGTTTATCTGCAAATGCCAGTCCGACTTTCTGTCCTACGTTTACACCAAGATACATCATGCTGATTGCAAAGAAGTACGACAGTGCTCTCTCTACAAGTCCTACAAGCTGTTCCTGAATCTGCTTCGTAATAATCATCACTAAAGCACACCAGGCGATAACAAGAATTGTAATGATAAGCCATACAATCCATACAACGAACTTGCGGCTGTCTGTTTTCTTTCCCTTCTCTTCACTCATATTTACACCTCATCATCAAAATAATGTTCGTCATCATTATTAAGTACATCCCAAAACCACACAGTTAATATTAACCCGACAGTTACTACGCACGCACAAATTAATATTACTTCTAAAATGGTACTTACCAAAATTAGCTCCTTACATTTACAATCCGGAATTTTCACCATAAAGAACTTTTACATTTACAAGTCTTTCAACAAGTTCTTTAGTCCAATTCTCAACCCGTGTTTTGAATTCCGGGGATTTGAAATCATCATTGATAGGCATTGAATAAATCAGGTTCAATACGGTATCCTGTTTATCCTGAATATACAATTGATTTACTGTAATATGATTAAACATAATCCATTCGATAACTTTATCATAAATTCGTTCCAAGATATATTTTGTAAAATAACCATTATATCTTGTGCTGTCTGTAATAATCTTACCTTCAATACTCATAATAAAATCATGAGCACATTCTATTTGTCTTCTGATTAATTCTCTTTCACTTATACTTCTTCCAATACGAAAATGTTTAGTATGAATTGTAAGTAATCCAGTCTTACCAAGCCTAATTGCCATTGAAACGATGATAATAACTAGAATAACCAATACAATAAAAAGAGGTATTCCGTTTCCTGATGTTAATACATTTGTGAAGCTTTCCCACATTGTTGTAATCTCCTTTATAATATATTTAAGTTTTCTGAGAATTATAATCAATCTAATATTAAAAGTAGGAGGAATTATGATTAGTTCGTTGATTTGGCTACTATTAATTAAATTAGGGACAATAGACCCTATACACGCACCGTGGAAGATATACATACCTTCATTGATTTTTGAGGTAATTATGGACTGTATCTTTATACCAAAGATTATGGATAAGTTGGATAAATGGAGAAAGGGAAAATGACAGAAGATTTAGAAGATTGGGCTAAAAAGTGTATGTCCTGTACTCATTGTTATAAAAAGAAAAATGACGCTGATTATCTTTATTGCAGGTTAAAAAACTGTTGCAGATATGAAACGAAGAAGAAAAAACTCACAACCGAAGGAGTAAGGGTATGAATGATTATGCGTATAACAAAATCTATGAAGAAGTAGCAAATGATTGGGAAAATTACGGATTTGATTCACAGGATGAAGCAATAGAATGGCTTACAGAACATCTTATCGGATAAAAGGAGTAATTATGTTTGAGAAAGAACTTAATCTTACACAGTATCTACTTATACAAAATTGGTATTGGGATTTACTTCTCAATAAGTCATATACAAACACAATAGGAGATGTAATAAATGTTTGAGAAAGAAGCAGAAGAATATTTGAAAGCACAATGCCAAAAGCGAAAAGGAGAATTTGTAATCAAAATGCCTGAAGTTTATATTGCAGATATTTCACAGTCTTACAAAGACGGTGCAGAGTTTGGCTATAACAAGGCGAATGAATGGCATTATCCGTCAAAGGGTGAATTACCAAAAGTGAAAACTTGGGTTATTGGATTTTATTATGGAAAAGATAATTGGCATAAAATATTTTATAGAGCAGATGGTAACTGGTGGGGAGAAGGTCAATTATGTCAACCACCATTTGCTTGGAAAGAAATTGTACTTCCAAAGGAGAGTAAATAAATGACAGACTTAGAAAAGCGAGCAGACGAGTATGCAGATAAAAGAGCAGTGGCATACAATATGCCTAAAAGTAGTTTTGTTATCCCATTACTCAAAGTTGCTTATAAAACAGGAGCAACACAGGAGACCGCCTTACTTAGTCAGCACATCCTTGACTTACAGAAAGACAAAGGCAATCTGACGGACAGAGTAAGAGAACTAGAGCAACAGATTGAGAAAATGAAGTGTTGGTGCAACTGCAAGAACTACATATCTTGTCTTGAAGAATATTGCAGAAAGAATATCTCTTTTGAAAAAGGGATTTGTTATAACTGTAAAAAATGGGAATTAAGGAGATAAAAGAAAATGAATAAAGAAGAAATACATGAAAGTTGGTGGGATGGAGATAGGAATAACCCGTCATGTTGTGAAGGTGTAGGTGTTGGTTACAAATATCAAAAGCGTATTACAGAACTTGAAGAAATCAACGCAGACCTTAAACAATCTCTTGATTGGGCGAATGAAAGAGAAAGTGAAGATGTAAAACGTATTGCAGAACTTGAAAAGGAAAACAAGGTGCTTGCACAGAACCTTGAAGATACAGAAATCTTAAACAAAACGTATGAAAAGAGATTTGAGGACTTAGAAAAGGAAAACGTAGAACTGAAAAAGCAACTTGAAATGAGTAACAAAGTTTATAACGATAATCTTGATTACTCTCACCATATTGAAGGACAACTCACTAAAGCAACCGAGATAATTAAGAAATATTTGGCTATCGGTGTTGGTGGAAAAATTACGCAGAATTATTTAGATGTAACAAAGGAAGCAGAACAATTCATAAGTGAGGTTGAAAAATGACAAAAGAAGAACTTAAAAAGGAAGTAGAAGAAGAAGCAAAAGAAAACAGTTTTAGATATACGCTAGATAAACCGTGGGCTTGTGAAGTTGAAAGAAAACAGATAATGGCTCACTTTTTCAAAGGTTATATTGCAGGAGCAGAGCCAAGAGAAAAGCGTATCGAAGAACTTGAACAACAGATTGAAAAAATGAAGTGTTGTTATAACTGTTCAAATTAAAATGAAGGGCTTTTACTTTGTAAAGATGATACTGTAAGAATAGCAGCTTATGCAGATTATTGTTGTAAAGATTGGAAATTAAAGGAGATAAAAGAAAATGTCTAAAGTAAAAGTAACAATGGAAATTGAAGTGGAAGATATTGAAGATTTTTCAAAGTTTATAACTACTGTTGAAAAAGGTGTTATTAAGTTTTCAGAAGAAACAAAAGCAAATGTTCTGAAGGTTGAGGTGAAAGAAAAATGACTAGAGACCACAAAATAACTTTGTCTTATGTGTCCGACTTAATTGAGGAGTTAGAACAAACTATTGAAATTAAAGATGACATAATAACCAAGTTGGAAGAACGGATAAAGGAATTGGAAGAGGAGATAAAAGAAAATGAATAAAGAAGAACTTGAAAAAGAGATTGAAGATTGGTGGCGAATTAAGTTTCGTGTTGAGTTGAAAGGCGATATTTGTCAAAAATTGACCATTGATGAAGCAGAAGAGTTATGTAACAAAATTGCAGAGCCAAGAGAAAAGCGAATAGAAGAACTTGAAAAGGAAAATGCAAAACTTAGAAAGGTTGCAGAGTTCCAGCAGTCTAGCAATATGAACACACATCTTGAAAACAAGAAACTCAAAGAAGGTCTTACAGTAGGTTCAATGTGGAACAAACATCTTAATTCTCAGAATAAGGCACTTGAAGAAGAAAGAGATAGATACAGAAATATGGTGTTTGATTTGCAGAAGGAAAATACAGAACTGAAAAAGCAACAGCTTTCCTTAAAAAATGAACGAAATACTTTTCTTGCACAAAATGAACAGTACGAAAAAGATTTAATAGACTTTAACGAACAACTCACTACCGCCAAAGAAATTATAAAACTTCTTTTATGGGATATAAGAAACCGAAGTTATGAGCCTGTAAAAGATTTAGAACGAGCAGAGCAATTCTTAAAGGATAGCGAGGTGGAATAATGCACTGTCCTAAATGCAATAAAAGAATGAAAAAGCGATTATGGGGATTCTGCTATTATTATGTTTGTGAATATTGCGGATATATAATTCTTACAAGCGAGGTGGAGAAATGACAGAAGGAAATAAACTTTCAATATGGAAACATAAAAAGACAGGTAATCTTTATGTTGTTATTTATGATGAAGCGATTGAGTGTACAAATGGTCGTGAAGATATTGATTATACCGTTTATACAAGGTTAGATGACGTTAAAGATATGAACGGCAAAATCTTTGTAAGACAGACAAATGAGTTTTACAAGAAGTTTGAACGATTTGAATATAAGTAGTTCACAAAAGAATAAGTGAGGGAAAGAATGGAAGGAAAGGAAAGAAAACGTCTTAGAAAACAAAGAAAGAAAAGAATATATGAACTGAAATCTATTATTAGTCACAGGATATACAGTGAAATAAATAACAGTATAGACCATTATGCAAGTATTAAAGTAAAGACGGAACTTAGGTTTATTACTTGGCTTGTAAAAAGAGATTTAGAACGAAAAGGATATAAATGTGAATTGGGAGAATGGTTCGATTACAACGACCTTCTTAGTGTTAGGTGGTAAAGGAGATTGAATAAATGGAATTAGAAATTAATGGTGTTTTTAATTTAAGTGAATCTGGTTTATCGTCAGAAGATTTTCAGAAAAAGCTATTGGAGTTTATTGAATCCATCAATGTAAGTTTTGGTGGTGCTTTCTATGAACTTGATGAAAAAGGAGAACGAAAATAATGTGTTTTCACAATTTGTTAAAAGAAAAAGGTATCGATACAAATGATAGAGAAAAGGTTGAGTTGTTACAGAATTTTTATCAGGAAGGTTACATGCAGGGTATACATGATAAGAATCCTAACTATGAATACTCTCTAAAATACCGAGCAGTTGTTGAACGTGTCTTGAGTCTGTTCCGTAGAACATTAAATCCAATCGGTTTAGACAATCTGGGAAAGGCACTTGATGCTATGGATGAGTACGATAGAGAACATCCTTCGTTATTCTGAGAAATATTAACTTTCTATAATTAAAAGTATAAGCAGCTGTGGTAACTCAACCGGCAGAGTTTTGGAGAATTAAAGGGATATATCTCCTGAATACCCTTAATGGTGGTTCAAACCCATCCCACAGTTAGAAGGCTATGGTACTGAAACCTTCAACCCGAAGATGTACTAAGGGGCGACACTCCTTTGAGCGAAGTACAAGCATAGCAGAGAACAAGGGTTTCCTGGAAACGGTGGTACGCCCAGGAAACGCTCTCTCGTTACTATCTCTTCTTATGGATTAATCTATGAAATATCTTCTTTACACATTTACCGGAATTACACGCTGCGATGGCGAAACAATTGCACTTCCTTTACAGACAGTTATTAAAGATTATTCAAAACTATTTACATCGGTTGCAACTACTACCAATGAACTGTTTGAATCAAAAATATTCTGTCTGTCAGCTGATAACTATGAAATGAAAGATATAAATGCTCTGGTCGAAAAAGGGATTGTAATAGTTCCTTTCAGCCGCACATTCTATATTGCTGACCTTCTGAATTATTATAACCTTGGTATGGATGTTATGTTCATGAAGATAAAGGATTACAAACAATTCAAGCAGAATTATGAAGATTCCCTGGTAACTGTAGAAGATAAAAGAACTAAAAATTTATTTTAATTTTCTTGACATAAAGTTTTACTATCTGTTATAATTAATTACAGAAAGGTTGAAAGAAACCTTAAGGAGCAAATTATGAAAAAATTTATTTTAGTCAGACGTGATACAATGAAGATTGTATCACCTGAGGAATTTGATTCTTTTGATGAAGCTAGAATTGAAAGACACAAAATGGAGATTGCAAATCCTGGTGTAATTGTTGACATAATGATTACAAATAAATGTGAACATCATTCTAATGATAAAGAATACTACAAAAACGTCTATGATGCTCGTGTTGCAGCAAAAGCAAAATTACTACAGAGTATTTAAGAATTCAAGAAAGGAGATAAAATTATGAATAAATTACCACCTATTATGAAGAAAGGTTGTTGGGAAAGTGGTCCGACAAAGTTTGGTAGCTTTGAATTCAAAGGCGAAACTATAACAATTGACTCTGAAGAAAAATATCTTTATTGGAATGAAAAACTTGATATTCAAAATGATGATAAAGATATTCAAGATATGCTTGATAATAATGACCCAAATTTTGGAAAATTGTGGAAAGCTATGGAGGCTTTTTTATTTATAACCCATAGAATTGATATTCATCATTGGGATTATTAAGGAGATAAAATTATGAATCCAACAATTTGTAACATGACGTTAGAAGAAAGATTAAAGTGGAAACTTGAAGAAGAAAGACAACTTCATGAAATTGACAGAAAATTGCTCATTCATCAGATTGAAGTTCTTGAAGAAAAACTCGCTCGTAAATAAGGAGTAGACTATGAAGAAATTAATCTGTTTATTAATGTTATTGTTTATATCAGCTTTTGTATTTGGAGCAACAATCTGGTTGCCGGATGTAACAAAGAAGAATCCAAATGATGAATGGATAAAATATACGAATGTTGATGATTGGCGGATTAATACTTCTACAGGAGTATTGACATTTTCGTATGGTTATAAACGATATTATTCCACCATTTATGTAATTGAGGAGTAGAATTATGAACATTCCAACAGGTAAAATCGTAAATGTGGTTGGTGATAAAAATCCAATAACAGATATGAATCCGGGACGATACGAATTGTTATACAATGAAATTGCTCAGGATTATGCAAAACGTCATAACGCACCTTATGTCCATATCTTTGAGAATGGTGAATTTGTAAAAACAATTGCTCGAAAGGAGAAGAAATAATGACTAGAAGACAGTATAAGAAACTTTGGATTAAAGCAAGAATCACTTGGATTTGCGACAGATATGGAACCGTAGAACGTGGATATCTTACTGATTATTTTATTTCTGAACCAAATGATTGGCGAAGAGTTAGAAAAATGCTTAAACAGAGAAAGAACTATAGAATTTTGTACATGTTGAACAAGGATGTGAAGAATCAGTATAAACATCCTAGTTATAAGAAAGAAACATCTAACGATATTTGTTTTACGATTCGAAACTCTTATTTCATTCGTTATTATAAATGCAAAGATTTTATTCTGAAAGCAAGTTCAGAGTTTTCATTGCATAATCTGGGTTGGGTGGAGGAAAAATGACATTCAAATTATTCAATACATTAAACAGTTTATTTCAGCAGGGTAAACAAATTACATTTAGCAATCAGTATGTTCAGATAGAGCGAATTGAAAGTGTTACTAAAGTTAATAAATTCCTGTCTAATATTAAAAGAGAAAATATTGTGGACATTAAACCGATGGAACATAATACTTATCTTGTAATCTATACAAAAGAGGATGAACAATGATTGACTTAAATGAAATGGCATCTCAGATGTATAAGGTGGCACTTAAACGTGAAGAACATAATCCTGTAGCCAATTCACTTGTGAGTACAGAAATGCTTAAACACCTTAGCGGTGAAGTAGTTGAAGCAAGTATGGCTTATGGAATTGGAGCTGAGCCATATCGTATGGAACTTGCCGATATTCTTTGTGGTGTTATGCTGCTTGCACATAAAGAAGATTTCGATATTGAAAAAATGCTACAGGACGTTTTCGAGAAGAATAAGAAACGTGCTGAAAAACAGGGTGATAAATTATGATTATCGCTATAGTCATTGTTATAGTTTATCTTATACTCTACGGTCTTTTTAGTGCAACAGACGATGACGACGAGGATGAAATTTAGCACGTTTCTATAATTATATTAAGGAGCAAATATGGAATGTACAATCGAGAATAACCTCTTACATATTAAATCTGATATGTTCTCGCATCCCGGAATCACAGGAATCTTCGGATATACTTTTCTGGATTTCCTTGAGATGTTTTTTAAGGCATATCATCTTGAGAATATTGAACAACTTAAACACGAATGGTACAGACTTAAAGATGAATTTGAAACTGCTCTTAATCTATTTATGAGTGTCAATGCCTTCGTGATGCTTTAGATATTTCTTATCGAGGTAATATTTATGGACAATGTAATAATCGGAAGTTATGCTGCTGATGACCTTACCGTAAAAGCACCTGGTGGAATTATCAGAACTCCACACCAACTGCCGAAACGTAAGGAAGAATTCAACAGAGTGAAAAAGTATCCGGAAAGAACCGGGAAATCATTTGCTGAGATTCTTGATGAAGAACTTGGTAAGAGGAGATAGGTATGGGCGGATTTTATGGAACAAGCGGAATGTGGTATAAAAACGGCACATTCTACGAACTTAACGACACTCATGTAAACTTCTTTCTTCAGCATCCGGAACTTCTTGGTTTCTCCCAGGAAGAAAAAGAACAGTTGTGTATTGCAAACAATCTCGCACCAGATGCGACTTACTGTGATGAACAGAGCCAGGAACGTGTAGATATCGTGCTTGAAGTTCTTAAACGTGGTGCAATCCGTATCCGTTTCTATGGCGGAAAAACAAGCGTTCAGTGCTATGACCGGAATAACAAACATTGTTTTGAGCAGCTTAAAAACTGTGTAATCGATGGTTATGGTAAATGTTTCAGCAATATCCTTACAGTAATGGACACCAAAGGCTGGGGTGAAATGCTCAATGATATGGGATGGGGTATGCAGATAAAGGATTTTATTTCATCGTCAAAACATAAACCAAGATGGCACTGGATAAACAGTTCATGGAGATAGTATGAAAAATCAACTCATGTTCTACTCGAATATATTGAAAAATAATCTTACTGAGAAAGGATGCATGTTTATCATGCAGAAATCAGAACCGGTATCAAGAAGTCTTATCCTTCAGTTTCATCGTAATGGTATAACAGAAATGAGCGTTCATAAAGCTGTTGAACCCCTGCGATGTATTCACAGGATAGAACTTGGTAAAGATATAATAACAATCTTACTTCAGGAGGAAATATGAACGAACGATGGTTTGAAGATTTTGGTAATGCACTTGATATGCTTTATCAGATTATGCGTAATTCAGATGACGATTACGAATCTCAGATGGAAGAACCTTATCAGCAGCTTGCGGAGATTTATGATAACGTAAAAGCTGAGTATGGTTATAAAGACGGGAGTGACAGGTAATATGACATATACTACCAACGATTTGGCAAAATTATCAGGGTACTCACCATCCACAATATGTTCTCATCTGCATCGTTCAGGATTCGAACCTGTGGGTATCGCGGGTATTAACCAGAATGTATGGAGTGAAGAATGTCTTGCAGCTTTACTGAAAAAGAAAAGGATACAGGAACGGGAATCAACAATAAATCTCACATCCCTGGCGACAATGTTTAATATGTCTGTTCCGGAAGTACGGAAGATTCTTTCAGACAAAGATATAAAACCCGTAATGATTGAACATAATGAACTCAATGGAGGTCTGGTTGAAAGATATGATTCTGCTGTACGTGAAATTATAGCGAAACATCTTGATGACCTTAAGATGGACAATGCCAATGAGCATCCGCTGGTTACAGATGAAAGATGTTTGAAGACAAACTGGTTTCCGGATGTTGTACCTGAATGTTTCAAAGACATTGATGAAGAAATAGCATAAAATAAGGCTCTCAGCGTTGTTCTGAGAGCCTTTTATATTAAATCGACAAATATCATTACCAAAGGGTTTTGAACGCAATACAGACAATCCTAGGGGCATTATAGGGCATTTTCAATCTCTTTCCCCAGTCTTCCAGTTGATACGGATAATATGTCCATACTGACAGCGGTATACAGCCCTTTCATCACCAGAAGTTTCATCCGCAATACATCTGTTTGCTACTGAGCAGATATGGTCTTTCTGCCAGCATTTGTGACATTTCACTGCAAAAGGTGTAGATGCCTGGAATAGAATTATTAAAAGTAATACTGTGATTATTTTCTCAATCAGATTATCCCCAAAGTCTTTCATAGTGTATCTCCTATATGCAGATATATAAAACCCAGACAAACCTTGGGTGGATGTGAATAATAATCTGGGTTATTGTTTTAGGCTTGTCCGGGTAAAAAATGGTTCTAAGTGCGAAACTAAAACCCATCGCCCCTTTGAGTGCTCCTTAGCTTAATTGCCGAGAGTCTGTTAGAACCAATATAAGTTGGGTCAGGACTTGAATCTGAATCTCCGGATGGAACCTTTACAGGATACGTCTCCGGTGTTCTACCAGTTAAACTAACCAACCAATTTATCTTAATATTAGAATTTGTAATCTAACATTATTTATACTCCTCAAATAAAAATTCCTGAGCATAAGGTAATGTCTTAGCCCATTTGATAAAGTTCTCCATAGTGTCATTATCATCACCAGACCATGTATTCTGTTTGTGATGTAATCTCCACTGACAGATATTTCTTAATGTACTGTAATTGAGATGCCACATACGAGTCTGCAACCAAGAATCTCCAAGTCCGTAAATCAAATCATACCATACATCTTTGTCATGAGTTTCATTAAACTTCTGACGGGCTTCTTCAAGTTTCTGCACATCAATAAGACTTGAAATCTTTCCTGTTGTTGGCTTTGGTTCAAAACAGGTTTCATCAATAATGTATTTGCCAATACGGTGCATTGTGGAAGTTGAAGACTTTACACCATGTCTATAGGTATCAGCTTCCTTCCAGAAACAAAGTGGTGCCTCTATACAGACCCACACTTCAATCATCTGTAAGAACTTGCTGTTTGGTTCTCCGGCAGTTTTCTTTGTACTGTCTGCTTTAATAAGGTTTTTACAGATACGCAAATCATTTTCGCCAAAGACAAATCCATCTTCATTTTTACCACTATCAATTTTAGAAACTGCATCATAATAATCTTTAGACATATTAAGATGCACACCAAGAATGGCAGGTTCAAATCCTTCAACTTTTGTATAAGTAAATCTCATTTTATTTTACCTTCTTTTTCCAACCAATGATATACAAACATGTTACCATTTATTACAGAACTTGTAATATGAGTAACAACATAACCTTCACTAAGATATTTGTTAAGTTTCTCAAGACCTGCTGTATCAAGTTTCTCCATATCCGGACTACAATGTGCCGGTATCGTTACAACATATTGATAATCTTTCTTTTTCATTTTCCATCATCCTCTTTAACATTCATGTTTGCTGTTTTCATTTGTATCTTAGCCCAACGAATAGCATCTATACATTCATCACATAATCGGAATGTAGTGTATCTTGCTTCTGTTTGGGTTAAACCTACAAACTTCCCACATACCGCACAAGGAATACCATAACAAGGCTCGCTTAATTTAATACTCATTGACATAACTTTATATCTCCTTTATACAAGCTGAAACATCTGGTGCAATTGGTTTATCAATGTGCATATACAGTTCAGGATTAGTGAACATAGAAAATGGCAGCTTTGATAATTCTTCTTTGGTTTCTTCATCCGGCTCTTTATGAAGATTTGGAATACCGCACCAATCTTTAAGATAATCAAGTTCATTACGGTTGTAGAACTCACTAATATCTCCTGGTACTGTAATAATCTGTCGGTCACAATTTAATGGTGAGCACTTAATATTCTTTGGTACATATCCTTTTTTACAGTTTATAACACTGTATAATTTTGGACTAACAATGAACATATTTTTATTACCAGTAAGAAAACATTCAGCTGCGGCAAAATGAAAACTATCGGCAAACTTGGCAAACCTTTTATTTTCTCTGTGTCTTTTAATATGATTTATCTTCTGAGACAGTTTCATTTATTGATTGCTCCTCTTAATCATTTCGTCTGCCTGTTTGTAAGCCATATCTGCTATTTCATCAAAACTCTGGTCTGTAAGTTGTGGGTTAGCACTGAGAGCTGTCATAGCCTGAATAGCAATGTAATCACGGACCTTAAGCCCTGTATAGACAGTACCTTTACCATTACTGTCATATAACTTATATGGAAATACATTCTTATCTGCTTTCATTTTATTTATCCTCCTTGTTTATGAACTCTTCAAAACCCTTTGTTATATCTTCAACACAATAAGAAGTTATTTCAATGCGATGGCAACATTCACCTTCATAATATCCGAAAGCAAGTTTACCTTCAAAAGCATATTTAAAATTCTCTACATTAATTACCTCAGGATTTGGTACGGTGAAAGTATATTTAGTATCTGAATCTGGAATAGTGAATACAATTTCATAATAATAACTTTCATAACCACCAGAATACATATCCACAATCTTGACCGGTTTCTTGAATACTTTGTCTTCCAGATACTTTCCAAGATATTCAAACATCTGTTTATTGGCTTTGTATTCCTTAGAACGTTTATCTGTATTCTCAGGTGCATGAAAATAATCAGATGCAGGTTTAATTCTGAAAAGGAAATCGAAATAGTTTACATTATCCTTTACTGTATTAACCCGGCTCTCTTTTACAAGCTGAAGTAGTTTTGTATATTTATCTACTTCGTGCTGCATATCGTTTACAAGTTCATTTGCCTTACCGATTTCCATAAGGCTTTTGAGATTTCTCTCTTGTTCCATCTGTTCGATATAATCCATAATTTTACTCCTTATTATAATTATAGAATATTGTTCATTTCTACTGAAGCTGTTCTGTCTTATTGAGTATTAATGATACCTTGGAATTGTCTTTACTGAATCCGCCAAGTTTAGTATCACCAGACCATACTTCATACCAATAGCTCAGGTACTCATGAAGTGGTTCTACACTTCCGGAATGAGTTTCGATTTCTTTTAATTCCGTAACATTATGAAAGACACGGGTAATTTCTGCTTTACCGTCATGATAAATCTCAGTTACTTTTAATTCCATATTTACTCCTTATATCCTGTCTAGCACAAATTGCGGTGAATGTTGGTTTACCAAATCTTTGAGGAGCTTGGTATAGTCTTTCGAAGAATGTTAATTCGGTATACCATCCAACATAGTGAGAGTTATCCTCGAAATCAACGTAATCAATTGTACTGTAAGGATTGTATATACCGAGTTTCCATTCAGCTATTTCAATTTTTCTTTGTACAATACAGTAATGTTCAACGCTAACTAAGTTGAACCAATAATCACCAAGACCCTTCATAATCTTGTTTTTTCTCCTTTACACTAAGACTCACATATTTCAATTTTGATGTTGTAAGGATATTAATTAATTGATGAATCAAGTGATATGTATTTTCTTCTTCATCGTCGGTTGTAATCGTAACCTGAAAATTAAACTCTTTTATATTATCAGTATCAGTATGCGTCATAATGTCCTTCTTCCTTAGTAACAGGTTTAAGGTCTCCGCTATGTTTATATCCATACTGAATTGCAATGTTCCATAACCTGTACAAATCGCTGAATCTTACAACATCATAACGAGCAATCTCACGACCCAAATCATCATTATCTGTAACCCTTAATCGGAAACACACATCAGCTTTACACAGATGTTCTACAGCCATACGGAAAGCTATGTTTGATTCATTTTCCGCAATACAGTCTTCGAATGATTTTGGTTCTCCTATCGAATAAACGTTACGATTGAAGTCAAACACATGGTCTTCCGTTACCTTATCCCATTTGTATTCATCATCAAATACCTTATTACGATAATAAACAGGAGTGCCTTCGTGGTATGCGTTTATAAAATTAAATTGTTCTGATACTGTCATAATTTTACTCCTTATTATAATTATAGAAAGTCATTCAATTCTAATTCTTTTTACACGTGATTTAAGAAGTTGTCGTGTTTTATACTCGTTCATACCGTCTATGAAATGTGAACTGTTGTTTCTCTGAATAAATACAGGTTCACCCCGCTTAATATCCTTCTCAAGTTCCTTACAACATCTTTCAAGTTCCGGAGCAAGATTATAAATTGTTGGACTATCCATGTTTTATCTCCAACAACTGTCCAATCCAAATATGAACATGTAAATTTCAATATCTTTTACAATATTATAATCTTCTTTTGGTTCTGTATTAGCCATAGAGTCCATGATAATACGATAATCAAAATTGGAAGTATCTACACCTTTGTTGATGCATTCTTCATAGAACTTTTTAATCTGCTGAGCGTTTTCATCATCACTAAACTTAAACTCACCATACAGGATTTTATCCTTTATTTTAAGCTTTGTTATTTTACCGAGTACAAAATCCGGACGTGGTTTCTCACGGTAATAATAAACATTGCGTAAAGAATCGTCCTTGCTGATTGCATTAAACTCCTTGACGCTCTTTCTTACTTCCTTCAGCGGATATAAATTATGATTTTTGTTTACATTATCACATCTTAAAATCTTTACTTCTACCATGTTTAATTCTCCTTTATGCTTTTAATAATACCGTAATAAGGATATCCTTGTTCATCTAATGGTGGTTCTTTGGGTGGGTGATAACCCTGTCTTTCGAAATAATCTCCAGGTAGTTCAGTACAGTTTCGCTGAGCATACATCCATTCCTTATCTTCTTTAGGTTCAGGCTTATCAACTTCATCAAGGTTCTTCTGATACTCCATACCACGTATAATGGCAAGTTCTACAGTATCAGCAGGTAATAAGTTTTTAATACGAGATTCATCTAGTATCTGAGCAATCATGTACTGAATTGCTTTTGATTTCTGAAGTGCTATGTAATCTATTGCGTCACTCATTGTATATCATCCTTATGTTTTTCTTTATACCATTCCCGATATTCATTCCAGTCTGATGAATTTCTAGGACAGAATGTTTTACAATTTTCATATTTTTCTTCAGATTCTCTAAGTTTATCCTGAAGGCTATCTCTCTGTTCAATAAGATGTGTATTCAATTTCTTTAATGTATTGTTTTCATCAATCAGTTCTTTATACTCGTCACCATTGTTCAACCATATTTTAAGTGAACGATAACAATCATTACAAAGTTCCTTATCAAGTTTATAACCTCTGGTATCTTTGCCAATAAGGTTTCTGTACTTGAATCTACGGACAGTAAAGCAATTAAGAGTTTCAACCTGTTCCTTGCCACATCTTGCACAAGTAAAAATAATCTGTGTTTTCATTTATTTCTCCTTTGTATTAAGTGCCTTTTTCAAATCTTCCATGACGCAGCAATAAAGATTTTTTAATATCCTATCTGCGAATACGTCTCTGGAATCCTCATTTATCTTTCCTTTATCGATAAGCATATTTATATACATAATCAGGAAGTGAGAAGTATTATTACGAACATCTTTTGTAACTTCATTCCACAACTTATATTGTTTTTCTATAGCGAGTTTAGAACAAGCATTATCAGGGTCAGATA
>Ga0247611_10000152_pt1 | contig 141984 bp, 125 predicted proteins | sample 177DNAGHGhighgp2_FD_192422 | JGI IMG/M metagenome (GOLD analysis project Ga0247611, IMG submission 192422) | Sheep rumen microbial communities from Palmerston North, Manawatu-Wanganui, New Zealand - 1770 DNA GHGhigh gp2 | ecosystem: Host-associated > Mammals > Digestive system > Stomach >...
AGGGCAAGGCCGACCGCGAGTACCACGATGCCGTGCGCTTCTTCGACCGCGGCGACTTCGAGCATTTCCTCGAATCCTTCTTCAAGGCCATCCACTCGCGCTACGACATCGAGAAGCCCCACATCCGACGCTTCATCCGCAAGAAACTCGAGATCATCAACCGCCAGAAGCGCGAGATCGAGACACTCCGAACCCAGCATGCCGCCGAGCTCGAAGCCCTCAGGCAGGAGCTCCAGTCGAAGCAGGAACTCCTGAAGCGCCTCGCCGCCGAATACACCATCCTGGGCCGCGAATGCGAGCACGAACACATGCCCGAAGCCGCCATCCGCAACTATGAGAAAGCCCTCGAGCTCTACCCCGACGCCGGCGATGCCCAGCGCCGCCTGAAGAAACTCAAGAAGGACAAAAGATAGACACCTACTTTTGTAAATTATATTCATTATTTACGCCAAAATACGCAAATACCTGTGTATGAATGGTTTAAAAGCCGCCGAAGTCTGTTACCGACAAAGGGCAGGTTTCTCGTAAGCAAAAGGAAGCTTTCATTACGACTGAGCAACCGTTTCTCGTAAGCAAACTCAGAGGAGGGTATGGCAGGCAACCGATTGTAAAGACATTTCAAACCTGAAATGCCGTAACGGGGACAAGGACAATTGGGACAATTGGTTTTTCTGAATGTACCTTTTGAAGGGACAGAAATTATTTATCTATATATATAATATATATATTATATATATAGATAATATATTATATGGTTACATGTCCCGTCAAAATGAAAAAGGAAATGTCCCAATTGTCCCTGTCCCAATTGTCCCCATTTGGGAAAATTAACGCTCGGCAGACTGCAATTATCGAAGATTATGCTTACCTTTGCGCATTGAAACTAAAAGAAGCAGATGATACAATCACACATGGAACCGTTAGAGCGCCCCTACCCCATCATCATGTTTGGCAAGGAGGTGGCGATGCAGATTGCGACACTAGTGGAGACAGAGGAAGTGACTGACGAGTCAGGACAGCGAGAGGTCGTACTTCACAGGCATCCCATAGTGAGCCATGTCTATTGTCCCCAAGACGAGGTACCCGTCATCTCTGAATATGATGTATGGGACCAAGTTGAGGAAGAAGCCGTGAGCGAACTGATGACAGAGGACGACGAATACATACCCTGGCACAAATTTGAGCGGCTGGTGGGCATGCGTCTTTACAACTCAACCATCGACGAGGCCCAAACCGATGCCCCCTACGCCCTGTCGCTCTTCGAATGTCTGGGAGAGCTGGCCATAGACGTGGGGACCCCTCCCACGCTGGGCACCTACTACATCGTGCTAGAGCTTAAGAAGACTGCCGACAACCAACCCCGCATCTGCCAAGGTTCATCGATGGATGTAAGGGGCTTTGGCGACAAAGAGATGTTGGCGCTGGTCAACGAGTTCCCCTTATGGGCCAAGGGCAGCAACAAAGAGATATACGATACGCTTCACACCGAGATGAAATCGTATCTGAGCCTCATCGGCGAAGATGCACAATTCCATTTCTCCAGTGTCAATGACGAGCTTAAGGACGTGGCCGACAGGCTCAACAAGTGGATGGGAATTTAGATGGCCAAGGGGAACAACAAACTGAGCAACGACATACTGAAACGGACATTGATACACAATGGTACGGAAATGTCTGTGCAACTCTGTATCCAGCTTGCCGAGAATGCAGGCTCCGACACAGAGATGTACCCCTATCTTGCCTCACTGTTGTTTTTCTCCATCGGCAGCAAAAGCTCAGAACTGCTCAGGGAATGCGAGCGGCTGAAGACTATCCACGGCGGTAAACCCTTCTCGATGCCCGTATCCTTGAAAGGCAGCTGCATGCCTGTGCCTGACCTTGAGGTGCAGCAGAGTTTCGTGGATCGTGTGAAGACAATTATCACCAAGGCCGCTGAAAAGAACGGCACCAAGATAGAGGCCAACGATCGCGGGCGCGCGTACACGTACCTTTTTAATATTGATGCGGAGCGATTCTGCAAGGCACTCGACCGCTTTGCGAAAACACATGAAAACATGCTCATGACCTACCTGAGCGACGACCTGAATAACATAAACATCAGCGTCGTGGCGAAATTCATAGGCCGCGTGCTCGACATGGAGATCATCAACAACCAGACTCTTCTGCGGAAGGACATCATATTTGCCTTCAAAGATTACTACAAGAACGATACTACCATCAAGAACAAACTAAGCGACAAGCAGCTCGATGACAATCAGAGATTGCTTTTCAGCACTTTTGAGGGCTTTCTGAAGACACAAAAAAGCTGAATATCTCTGAATATCTTTTCCGCCTTTTGCGGATATTCAATCAACTACCTGAAAAACAACACTTTACACACTTCTTAATACCCATTAGACTATTGTCGGAATAAAAAGGTAAGCTTATATTTGCAGCGTCTAAAGTTCTTCGGGACTGCGGACAAGTAATTTTATTGTTAAACAGAGTTGAAGGACATGAGTGAAGGGAAAGTTATCCGGATGTAACAGAGCTCTACTAAAACTTTCGCTTTTCCGAAACTCATTAATTCAAAAAGAGATGGGAAAAAACAATTTTTGCTTCCAGCACAATTTTAACAAACCGACAATGCCTATCGACGAGGCAAAGTTCTATGAACTGGTAAAAGACCCAAAGTGGTCAGAGGCCATCAACATGTACCGCACGACGGGCGATGCCTCTTACAAGCGCAAGCTGCCTGCATTCATCTTCCAGGCAACATTCGACGAGACGGTGTCGAAGACCGGCAAGAGCGGTACGTGGCGCAAGCAGGCTGCCACCCGTCTGACAGGACTGGTGGTGATGGATATCGATCACATCGACAATCCCAAGGCCGTGTTTGAGTCGTGGACTATCGACGACAGGATCCTCCTGGTCTACATCACCCCTTCAGGCAAAGGCTTGAAGGTGGTGTTCAAGGCCGTCCCCGAGGAAGGCAACCTGATCGACAATCAGCACGCTATGGCAAAGAGGCTGGGTGTAGTAGTCGACGAGGCCTGCAAGGATGCCTCGCGCATGAGTTTCATCTGCAAGGAGGACGACATCCTCTATATCAGTAAGGAACTGTTTACCTATGAGAACAGCGAGTTCGGTAAGAGGTATGACGATGATTACCGCAATGGCCGCTCACAGGGCAAGGCTAACCAGACGGTGAAAGCCATTGCATCGCCCAGCCATCAGGAGTCTGGTTTCAGCGACCAGTCACTCAGTTTCAAGGGCGTACCCTACTCCTACATCATCAGCGAGTACTGGAAACGCAATGGTGGTGAACCTCAGGAGGGCGAGCGTAACGTAAAGCTCTACCAGCTAGCCGTTCAGTTGCGTGCCATCTGCGACAACAATCCAGCCCAGTTGCTGAAGGTGATGCCCCGTCTCGGACTCAGCGAGGCCGAAATGACGACTATCGCCGACTCTGCCTGCAAAGAGACTCCCAAGGGCATTTCAAAGGTCATGAAGGAAATACTCGACTCTGCCAACAAGGAGGAGAAGCCTGCAGTACCAAGCATCAACCAGCAATTGGAACAGTGGGGAACGGAAATCGAATCGATGTTCGACAGTTTTCCCGTTCTGAGGGATGCCTGTAAGGGTCTGAAAAAGAGCCAGTATCCGGCAGCCCTATTCGTGGCAGGAGGAACGATGATGACCCTGATGACTCGAACTTGGTACCGATTCTACCATCGCCCTGAGAACAAGCGTCGTCTGAACTGCTCGCTGTACATCATCGGACACCCCGCCTCGAACAAATCGATGGCCGACGACATCTCCAATATCCTCATAGCTCCCATCGAGGCTGCCGACAAGGCCGGGCTCGTGGCACTGAACCGTTACAAGCAGGATACGAAGAAGAAAGCCGCCAACAAGGAGGGCAAGGACAAGCCGCAAGGCATCATCCGCATCCACCCTGCGCGCACTTCCAACGGTCAGCTCATCCAGGACATGATCAATGCCAAGGAAATAGTGGATGGCGAAGAGATGCAACTGCACATGTTTACGTTCGACACCGAACTCGACAACTCGATCACGCTGCAACAGGGTGGCTCGTGGATCAACAAGCAGGCCATGGAACTGAAAGCCTTCCACAACGAGAAGGACGGTCAGATGTACCAGAATGCAGATTCGCCAGTAGACGTGTTCAACGTGACCTGGAACTACATCTATACAGGTACGCCCATTGCGCTGAAAAAGAAGGTGAACGAGAAGAACTTCGGCAGCGGACTATCCACACGACTGGCTGTGATCCCCATGCCCACGACCAACTTCGAGATGTTGCCTTATGAAGATGAAGCCAATGTAGACTGGGAACGAATCGCCCGGATGAAGGAATGGGCTTACAAGCTTGACAAGCGTGCAGGACAACTGCCATTCACCCCCTTGGTGAAACAGATCTACGACTGGACAAAAGACCGTATGGAGGAATGTGCCGAAGACAATTCGGAGGCTAACGAGCTGATGCTCAAGCGCGTGGCCTATCACGCCCTGAACTATGCCGCCCCATTCATCGACATGCGCCACTGGGACAATATGCACCAGGAGGGCAACTACTGGAAGGGCACATACGAAGTTGATGAGATCGACTGGAAGTTGTGTGAGCTCATTGCCCGCATCCAGTATACCACCCAGCAGTATCAGTTCGGAGCAATGGCCGAGAAGTACTTCGATGACATGAACAAAGATGTGCAGATCACGGGTAAGCGTCATTATCAGAAATCGGCGATTGGCTTCGCACAGCTGCCCGAGGTGTTTACGGCGGATGATGTCGCCCGATGCTTCGGCCTTTCCAAGGAGGAGAGTATCAAGAAGAAAATCTACCGATTGACGAAGGATAATCAGATTGAACTGATCACCGAGGGTGGACAAAAGGATATGTACCGCAAACTCTCAAACTATCTCTACTCCTAGTCCTCCAGGACAGGGACAATTGGGACAATTACATTTTCCCTTTCATGCAAATGGCTCGCAGAATAATCTCTGCGGGCCATGTTGGTTATCTGAGCCCGTGAAAGACTCAATCAAAATACTATGACTAAAGCGGAACCATCTCACAAAATTAAAATTACTGTAAACTAAAAGTAAGAGGGCCTGACGAGAAAGTCGCTAGCGACTTTACGTCAGTACCAGACCCCAGTGAGAGGCGATGCGGCGGAAGAAGCACAGAATATCAGAATCAAAAAAGATTTGAAAAGGAAATGAAAAAGCGTATCATTGAGATTGCAGTGAAGGTTGTAGTAGCTGCACTCACGGCCTTCTTGACGGCCATCACGACCACTTCGTGCATGGGCTATGGGCCCTTCTGATATCAAGAAAGGCTCGCAGATTCCAGACGTCTGCGGGCCTTTATGATATCAATGAATGCTGCTACTTCTTACTTGGGCCAGATGAAGGTGTCTTCCTTCATACGATTCTCATACTCTTCGCTCTTGAATCTATATTCGAACATCAGCTCATTGCCGAACATGAGGCTGTAAACGCCTAAGAGGAAAGGACGCTTCGGATAGCCGACACTGTAGGCAGAACCTTCGCCCTTGATGCTGATGACTTGCTTCGCCGGGGAGTAGGCCCTGAAGTAACCAAATTTCGACCCCTGCTGGTTGAAGTCTTCAGGATCGTCTACATCTCTATCATTCAAGCCGATGCCGATGCCTGGGCAGTGAGCGCCTCCTATAGCCTTGAGGGATCCTGCTCTGAGTTCAACGGCTGCACATACGGAAGAGCCTTGGTAGCGCTCATTTCGAGAACCATGAACCGTGCCATAGCCCGAACCGATGCCTGCAGCGTTTTCACCGCCTATTGCAACGGTCAGTTTGTCCCCGATAAGGATGACGTCACAAAAAGAAGGATGTTCTTTGTCTCCAGGACCGGCGCCGATACCAGGAGCATTCTTGCCACCTGTGGCAACGATGTTGGCACCGAGGGCGAATCTGCCACACTTCGTACCATAGGCAGAGCCAATACCTGGCGAATTGTCATAGCCAATGGCATTTACTTTGCCACTACCTCTGATGACGAGTTTGTTGTGTATATTCTCATCCCAAGCGACGGTGATGCCAGGGTATCCCTTGATATTGTTCTCGCCTTCAACGAAGATGGTTGTAGAACCCGAGGCGAAGATGCCGGGCTGAGTGGGACCTGCATCGATGGTCACATCCCTCAGCGTCGGCCTGACACCTGCAGGAACCGTTATGTTGAGATTCTTTTTCAGCGTACCCGTCAGGATTGTATTGGGCTTGACCGTATAGTTGCTCTCGATGGTCGAGAGGTCAACAATCTCTTGAGACTCTTCAGCAGAACCTCCGTGCCAGCTGTCGGCCTCCTCAGTGTACTTTTCCATCTGCTCTTCGGTAGCGGGCAGAAGCGTTATTTCCTTGCCATCCTCCTCAGCCGTCAGCACCTCTCCATTGATAATCACTTCGTCGCCCAGTTCACTATCCTCAAAGTCGATAATAACCTTACTGTTATCCTCGACGGCATAGGAGAACTGGAAGTCGGTGTCGTAGCGCGATACGGGCTGGTCGATCACCTCGCCTTCTTTTATCACGAACTTTTCCTTCCAGCCTTTGTCCTCGGAATAGAACTGATAAATCAGCACAACCTGATTGCCATCGGCATCGGTCGTCTCACCAATCCACTGTCCAGTCAGGATTCTCTGGACGGGAGCTGACGGATTGTCCTCCGTCGTGCAACTGTTCATCGCAATGAGGCTGATGAACATCAACGATAAAAATCTTGCTATTCTCTTCATTGTCTTAATTATATTATATGGTTACTAATGAAATAGAAACAATAACTTCTTCATTTTTTGGGGGAGGTTATATTTTGTCCGCAAAGATACGAATAAATAACCAAAATACAAAACAAAAAGCAGATTTTTTTGTTTTAATCCGAATCAGACTTATCTCTGGGGCCAGGCCCCGAAGTAAAGTTTTTTATTGAGGCGGGGGATTGAGGCGGGGCATTGAGGCAGGGCATTAAGGCAGGGCATTGCGGCGGGGCCTCTTGCTAGGGTCAGGGCCTGACGAGAAAGTCGCAAGCGACTTTACGTCAGTACCAGACCCCAGTGAGAGGCGATGCGGCGGAGCCAGACCCCAGCGAGAGGCAAGGAGGCGGCGAGAGGCGGTAAGCAATAAAAAAAAGCGGGGCTCTTTGGGGGGAGCTCCGCTTAGGGTTTGGGGTACTGTCAGTTACTCTGCGAGGTCGGCAGGAATGACGGAGAAGGTGAGTTTCTCGTAGCCTTCAAAGTCGTCGAACTGCACCTGGAAGTTGGCATACTGATAGTAGTTGCCGCCCGTGTTGTGCGTATCCTTGATGGAATTGCTCTGAGCGAGGGCATTCAGGATCTTGTTGTAGATGATCTTGTCGTTGTGGTCGTCGGCAATCTGGATAGCCATCGAGGTGACGATGCCATCCTCGATCTTATAGGTATAGTCGCCAGCGGCATACAGCTGGAAGGCATCGGTCTCGAGGATGGTCTCGAGTTCGCCCACCTTCTCTACGAGCTCATCGTACGTGAGGTTGACATGATTGATAGGCTCGCGGTTCTCGTCGAGCTTGATATAAGTGGTATCAACTTCATTGGTGACATTGTTCTCCTCTGCGGACATCATCGTGCTACCTGTCAGCAACATCATGCCGACAAGTAAAAATTTCTTCATCTCTTTCATCTTTTTCATCTCTCTTAATATCTTAATACGGATGCAAAGTTAGTAATTTAAGAGATTACTTCCAACTCTTTTTGGCTAAAAATTCAAAAAATAACCATCTGCTGCCTACTTTTTGACTAAAATCAAGCAGCAAATGGTATCAAATTGTAAGCAAAGTGGCAGAAAAGCGGTTATTCTGATTTCACGGGACGGATGGCAAATGTAAAGTCATAGTCACCATAAGGCAGCAGATACTCCTTGCGCGGCCATGCTCCCCAGGAGTTGACACAGCCGAGTCCCATCTGGCGCTGCTGGATGTGCACCTGCGTGAGCGGGCGCTCAATGAGATCGCCAGAATGGCGGCCGATCCGATCATCCTTGCTCACGCCGTCGTCGAGATCCTCAGTGAGGTAGCAGAGCGCACTGGCCTCCATCGGGGCGTTGGAATAGAACTCGAGGCCCCTACCCTTTGCATCGATGACGCGGAACCAGCGCACATCGGTGTGATTGCCCGACTCCTGCGGACGAACGTAGGGGAAGTACTCATCGGCCACCTTGTTCTCATAGACGCCCAGGAACTCTGAGTCGTGGCGGTCGCTGTAGTTCTCGGCAGGCCCGCGGCCATAGTATTTCACCGTCTGATACTGCCGGGGCATCTGCAACTGCATGCCGTAGCGGAACATGGGCGAAACCTCGGCGGTCTTGTCGGCAGCGAGCTGCTGGCGCACGATGACCTCGCCGTCAGCGGTGAGTGCGTAGGTGAGCGTGAGCTTGCCCTTGACAGAAGGCATGTCGAACGTGACGACTGCCCCATTATCCTTCGTCTCAAACTGCGAGAGCTTCATCTCAGGATTCTTCCACACGGCAAAACGCTGCTGCAGCCATGCACCATAGTCGTTGTCAGTAGGCGCGCGCCAGAACTCAGGCGTTACTGACTGGCGATCGACGAGCATCGGACTATCGTCGACGTCAAGGTAGTCGATGAAGCCGCTCTCCTTGCCGATCATCAGCGTGGTGCCTGCGGCAGAGAGTTTCAGATAGCTGGTGGTCTCTTCCTTGTTGACATTTGACATTTGACATTTGAGTTCCGGGAACTTGTAAGGCTGGATGACGAACTGCTGACGGGCAAGCGTCTGCCCCTTCTCGATCAGCGGCTGTGCCTCGCGGCTGCGGAAGGCGAAGTTGACGCATACTTCCTCGTCGGCATGATGAGAGAGCACACGGGCGATGGTCTGCTTCAGCGCCTCGTCGGTGATGAGCTTGCGCTGCTGCGGGGCGATGCCGTTGACGGCGATGGTGCCGCTGTGCTTGCGGATAGTCCACACGAGTTCCAGATCGTCGAGCGACTTGAAGAAGTTCTCGTTGTAGACCTCGATGGTGCCGTCCTTCAGCCCCTTGTCGGCAATCCAGGCGTTCTGGTAATAATACTGCACCTCGTAGGCATGGGGATTGAGCCGGCGGTCAGGGGCGATGATGCCGTTGCAGTTGAAGTTGTGGTCGCTGGCAGCATAGCGGCCGTAGTCGCCACCATAGGTGAAGATCTCCTTACCCGTAACGGCACTCTTGTCGCGCAGACCCTGATCGACGAAATCCCAGATGTAGCCGCCCTGATACTTCGGGTACTTACGCACGAGATCCCAGTACTCCTTGAAGCCGCCGATGGAGTTACCCATCGCGTGGGCGTACTCACACTGGATCAGCGGACGGGGATTGTCGCCCAGGGCATATTTCTCGCAGTCCTCATAGCCCATATACATCGGGCAGGCGATATCCGTGAAGCCGCTGTCGAAGGGCGCACGCTCGTAGTGGACAGGACGCGTGGCATCGTAGGCCTTCACCCAACGGTATGCTTTCTCGAAGTTAGGTCCGAAGCCAGCCTCATTGCCCAAACTCCAGACGATGATGCTGGGATGGTTCTTATAGGTGATGACGTTACCCTCCTGGCGCTCAATGTGCATCTGTTCGAAAAGCGGGTTCTTGGCCAAGGTGCCTTCGCCATAGCCCATACCATGACTCTCGAGGTTTGACTCGGCCGTCAGGTAGAGACCATACTCGTCGCAGAGGTCGTACCAGCGCGGATCATCAGGATAGTGGGAAGTGCGTACGGCATTGATGTTCAGTTGTTTCATGATGCGGATATCCTGGATCATACGCTCCACAGAGACCACATAGCCGCCATCGGGGTCGAGCTCATGACGATCGGCACCCTTGATGAGGATAGGCTGTCCGTTGACGAGCAGCTGGCCTCCGGCAATCTCGATATGGCGGAAGCCGATCTTCTTACGCACAGCTTCGAGCACACGGCCATCCTTTTTCAGCTGAAGCTCCAATATATATAAATAAGGTGTCTCAGCCGTCCAGGGCTTCACGTTCTCGACAGTAGCCGTCAGACCTTCGGCCACCTGCCTGCCGTCGGCATCGTAAAGCACAGCCTCAACATCGGCCTTGCCACCGGCTACCTTGACATCGACGGAGAGAAGTCCCTTGCCGTCGGCATAATCCTGCCCGATGGTGAAGTCCTGAATGTGAATCTTAGGCGTGGCGTAGAGATAGACCTCACGGGCGATACCCGTGAAGCGCCAGAAGTCCTGATCCTCGAGGTAGGTGCCGTCGCACCAGCGCATCACCTGCATGGCAATGAGGTTGCGGCCTGGCTTCAGATACTTGGTGATGTTGAACTCGGCAGCCACCTTGGAGTCCTCGGAGTAGCCCACATACTTGCCGTTGACCCAGAGCGAGAGGTTGCTCGTGGCAGAGCCTACGTGGAAGAACACCTCCTGCCCTTTCCAGTCGGCAGGCAGTTCGAAGGTGCGGCGATAAGAGCCAGTGTAGTTGTTCGTCTCGCCGATAAAAGGGGGATTGGGCTCGAAGGTCGTGCGGAAGGCATAGCCTGCATTGACGTAGGTCTTGTCGCCATAGCCATTGATCTCGAAAAGGCCCGGCACGGGGAAATCCTTCCACTGGGAGTCGTCGTACTTGAGCGAGAAGAAGTCCTTCGGAGCATCCTGATGATTGCGCACGAAGCAGAACTTCCACATGCCCTCCATCGAGAGATAACGGGAGGAGGCACTCTTGTCGCCCCTGGCCTTGTCGATGCTCTCGAAGGCGAAGAAATGCGCATGGCGCGGTTCACGGTTCTGCTGGTTGACGAAGGGGTCTTTCCATACTGGTTGCTTGTCTGCTGCCGACATAGAGAGGGAAGTCAGACAGAGAATTGATAACAGAATTTGTTTCATAATTTGGTAATAATTAGTCATTTGGGCACAAAGGTAGTAATTTTTTGGCACGGAAGAGTCGGATTACCGGGCTTTTTTCGTATCTTTGCAAAAATTATGAGAAAAGAAGAACGATATGCCCGGATTCTGGCTCACTTCCGCGAGCAGATGCCCAATGTTAATACCGAACTAGAGTTCGGCAGTGTGTTCCAGCTGCTCGTTGCAGTAATCCTGAGTGCGCAATGCACTGACAAGCGCATCAATCAGGTAACCCCTGAACTGTTCCGCCACTACCCTGACGCCAAGGCGATGGCAAAGGCAGAACCCGAGGATGTGCTGGAATATATCAGCAGCGTCTCCTACCCTAACGCCAAGGCCGATCATCTGGTGAAGATGGCCCGTGCGCTGGTGGAGAAGCACGATGGCGAAGTGCCATCGGACATGAATGCCCTGCTGGATCTCCCGGGCGTAGGCAGGAAGACGGCAAACGTGATTCAGAGCGTGGCCTTCGGCAAGTCAACCCTAGCCGTAGACACGCACGTCTACAGAGTAGCCCACCGGCTGGGGCTTGTCAGCAAAAGTGACAACACGCCCTACAAAGTAGAGCAGGCACTCGTGAAATACATTCCAGAGGAAGACATCCCCAATGCGCATCACTGGCTGCTTCTACACGGCCGTTATGTATGCACGTCAAGGAAGCCGCACTGCGAGAAATGCGAGTTGGAGGAATTATGCGCAAAACATATTGAAGGATCGAAACTGGCCTGACGCCTATTTCCGTTCGGGTTTATGCTGTTTAGACCAATTCTTGAAGGCACGGCGATGGAAGCGGTCTTCGGCCGCGATGACATCACACACTTTCGACGCAGGAAGAACAGAGAAGAACTTGCTGTGATAAGTCTGCTGGATAGTCTTCAGTTCCAATTCATAGACATCGCGCTTCTGGACCATCTTCTTGCACTCAGCCTCGTCATCGGGCTTCACCCTGCACTCTTTCTTGATCTTGCCATGGATGGCGCGCTGCTTGGTGTACATCTCACGCAACAGCGGGAAGAACTTTGCAGCCTCCTCGGGGGTGAGAGAAGCCTCCTGCGTGATAAACTGCTCCAAATCGGCCTGGAATTTCTCAGGCGAGAATTTCTGAGGATCGTGGGCAAACGCCATCGACACGCTCCAAACCATCACAGCTCCAATTAACAAGAATCTCTTCATCTTCATGGTCAATAATTATCTGTCAGACAAGCATAGATATCAGAATTATCGAGCATTACATAGTCGGCAGCCTCGTCAAAAGCTGCATCGCCGGGCTGATCGGCACTCGCCATCTGCGCAGGCACGGCAGCCTGCTCAGAGGTCTGAGGGAACGACTGCCATACAGCAATACTGACAATCAAGGCACAGACGGCTGCGGCTGCATAGTAATACAGCGAACGGATACCGATCCGCTTAGCCTTCGGCTTTTCGGAAGCGGCCTGCTGCACGGGCTGCTCCGGCAACGAAGCCATCACCTGATCAGCAAGATGATCGAAATAACCATCTGGAACAAGGAACGGATTACGCTTCCCTACACGCTCTTCTATGTACTTCTCTTCGTTCATGTGTATATATGACGTATCAATATTCAAAAAGTTTAATCGTGAGACTTAAAAAATTCCGAAATTTTTTTAACGGCTATATGATAGGATGCCTTGAGGGCACCTTCCGACGTGTGGAGCCGCTTGCTCATCTCACTATATTTCATCTCTTCGAAGTAACGAAGCTGGAAGACGACACGCTGAACATCGGGCAAGCTGGCCACAGCCTCCTGCAGCAATGCCTCCACCTCAGTACCATCAAAATAATTGTCGGCCATCAAACTATTGGCCACTGGCAAGACATCGTCGACGCTAACCCCGCTGTTCTTGTTATGGCGCAGGAAATCAAGACTCTCGTTGATGGCAATGCGCGATAGCCACGTGCTAACCTGGGCATCACCGTGAAAATTACTCAATCCATTCCAAGCTTTCAGGAAAGTGTTCTGGAGCACATCGTTGGCATCGTCATGCGTGAGCACAATGCGACGGATCTGCCAATAGAGCTGCTCGCCATACTGACGCACAATCTGCTCAAAGGCACCACGTTGGGTCTTTGGATCCTGAAGCTGCGCCAATAGTTCGCGATCGTCTGTCAACTCAGTAAATCTTGGAGAAAAGCCATTAACGGAAAGAGAACTTCCTAACGATCGATCCTACCTTGATGATGTAGCAACCTTTAGGAATATCCGGTACAAATTTCTTCGCCGGGCTATCGATAGTCTCTTCAAACACCACTCTGCCTGTAAGGGAGATGATCTGCACGGTCAAGCCCTCGGCACCCATGATAGTCACTGTGCCCTGAGCGCATGATACCGTTACCTCACCAGTCTGGAAATCCATCACCCCAGCCACATAAATCTGGTTGGCACTGGCCGTAACCGGTGCTATCAGCGAGAGGGTAAGAATGGTAAACAAGACGAGTAATTTCTTCATCATACGCATCGATAGTTTGTGCAAAGGTAGGAATAACTTCTGAAAAAAACAAATTTTTTAAGGAAAAAATGCAGTTTTCAGCCGTTTTACACGTCAATAACGTCCATTTCGTTGGTCAAATAGGTATTTTCGAATACCTCCTTGGCCTCGCGGAGCAACACCTGTTCGTCGTCATAGCGGGAACTGTAATGGCCCAGCAGCAACTTCCCCACCCCGGCAGCCTTAGCCACCATCGCCGCCTGACGAGCGGTGGAATGGCAATACTTATTGGCCTGCAGAAGATGGTCCTCGCCGTAGGTGCTTTCATGATACAGCGTGGAGACACCCTGCAACTGCTCATGCAACTGGGGCAGATAACGCGTATCGCTTAAGTAGGCATACGAACGGGGAGAATCGGCAGGGCGCACCAGACGATCGTTAGGTATCACATCACCATCGGCCGTCACCCAATCAGCGCCCGCCTTGATATTGCCCATCTGACTACGGGGTATGCTGTAGCAATCCATCATCTCAGGGCGGATATGAGGCTGGGTAGGTTTCTCGCTGATCAGGTAGCCGCAACAAGGTACCCGATGTTCGAGCGGGATATTTTCCACCTGAATGCTGCGATCCTCGTAGACCACTGCACGAACCGTTGTATCCACAGGATGGAACACCACCTCAAAGCCAAGGTCGTGGGTAAAGAATCCGATCTGCCGCTGCAATTCGGGGCCCAAGGCTTCAGGCCCGTGAACATGCAACTTTGCCGTTCGCCCCAACAAGCCGAAGGTAGAAATCATGCCTATCAGACCAAAGCAATGATCACCATGCAGATGGGTGATAAACACATGACCGAGCTTCGTAAACCGTACGCGGCTTTTGCGCAACTGCATCTGAGTACCCTCAGCGCAGTCGAGCATCAGCACCTTGTCGCGCACCTCAACGACTTGTGAAGAGGCGTAATGACGAAGGGTGGGAAGCGCACTTCCACACCCTAGGATATGTACCTTGAACGGTTCCACTACGACCTATCTATTATATTTTATTGAACTCGTCGTTAGCTTCCTCCAGTTCAAGATCGATACTCATCTTTGGTTTCGGTTTCCAGCGATGATACTCAAAGACCTCTGTCTCGTCGCGTGGCTTTCCTATTGTGCGATAACACAGGGTGTCAGGACCAAGAGTCAGAATCTCGTAGCGGTTCTCTTCCTCCTCGTCGCCACCACCTTCGCGCACTAAGAGAATGTCAAGGTCGCCATTGAAGATCTTCCAAGTACGATAGATAATGGTGCTCTGATCGATGCTCTCAGCCACGCCACCTTCTTTGATGCGGATACCAATCTCTGAACTGCCATCGATAGGATCAGGCATCACCCAGTCACCCAGGAGCGCATTCAGGTTAATCACAACCTGGGCTTCCTTTTTATTCTTGTCGGCTACGACAGCCAGACGATCAGAGACCTGAAGTCCGCCAAACACCTTTCCATTTTCCTGCGCCTTCGCCAGACTCAGCGTCAAGGTATCACCATTGTCTGTCACCATCTCCAGAGTGTTCATTGCCGTACCGCTAGAACACAGGCCATAGATTGTGTAGTCATGAGGAACCAGGTCCTCTACATCAACTGTGTCGGCATCAGCTTCCGTATTCTGCTGCTTGCCACCACCACAACTGCCGATCATCATGCCAGCAGCTACCACTAAGAAAAATAAAGTTTTCTTCATAAGCTTTTATCTATAATTGAATTTATTTGTTACGTAATTTGGCTTTTGCTTCTTCCCAAAGCCGGTCCATCTCCTCGAGGGTCATATCCTTCAAAGGCTTCCCTATCTTGATACTGTGATCCTCGATATAATTAAACCGATCGATGAACTTGCGATTGGTCTTCTCCAACGCATTGTCAGGATTCAGCTTATACAGACGGGCCGCATTGATGACAGCAAAGAGGAAGTCGCCCAACTCTTCGGTGGAGTGCTCCTTATCGTCCTTATCCAGCTCGGCCTCGAGTTCGTCGAGCTCTTCGCGCACCTTCTTCCATACATCCCGACGGTCTTCCCAGTCGAAACCCACATTGCGGGCCTTATCCTGAATGCGATAGGCCTTGATGATGCTGGGCAGCGCCTCGGGGACACCAGAGAGAACGCTCTTGTTGCCATCCTTCTCCTTCAACTTGATCTGCTCCCAGTTCTCCAGCACCTGCGTCACCGTCGACACCTTGGTCGCCTTCTGCTCCTCAGCATCCTGTGGCACATACGGCAGCGGTTTGGGATCCTCGGCATCAATCTGCGAGGGATGATAGACATGCGGATGACGGGTAATCATCTTATGCGTCAGCGCATTACATACGTCGGCCATGTCGAACTGCTGCTGCTCTTCGGCAATCTTCGCATAGAAACAGATATGGAGCAGCACATCGCCCAGTTCCTTGCAGATGTCATGAACATCATTCTTGATGAGCGCATCGCAGAGTTCATAGGTCTCCTCGATCGTATTGGGACGAAGACTCTCGTTCGTCTGCTTCTTGTCCCAAGGACAATTTGCCCTCAACGCATCCAATACGTCAAGAAAACGTCCGAAAGCCTGCATTTTTTCCTCTTTTGTATGCATAAAACAGAAATTATTGGGGCAAAGATAATACTTTTCGGTGGATTTTTACTAATTTTGCAGCGATTTTTGAAAATAATTAAACATAAATATGGAACTTGCAAGCAAATACGACCCAAAAGAGGTCGAATCGAAGTGGTATCAGTACTGGCTTGACCACAAACTCTTCTCCAGCAAACCCGACGGACGCGAACCCTATACGATCGTGATTCCACCCCCCAATGTGACAGGTGTGCTCCACATGGGTCACATGCTCAACAATACGATTCAGGATATCCTCGTACGCCGAGCCCGTATGGAGGGCAAGAATGCCTGTTGGGTACCTGGAACCGACCACGCCTCTATCGCTACAGAGGCTAAGGTGGTGAAGAAGCTGGCCGAGCAGGGTATCAAGAAGCGCGATCTGACACGTGAGCAGTTCCTGGAGCATGCATGGGACTGGACCCACGAGCACGGCGGCATCATCCTGAAGCAGTTGCGCCGTCTGGGTGCCAGTTGCGATTGGGATCGCACCGCCTTCACGATGGACGAGAAACGCTCAGAGAGTGTAATCAAGGTTTTCGTTGACCTCTATAACAAAGGCCTCATCTATCGCGGACTCCGCATGGTGAACTGGGATCCCAAGGCTCTCACAGCGCTTTCTACCGAGGAGGTCATCTATAAAGAGGAGCAGAGCCATCTGTTCCACCTGAAATATTATGTAGATGGACTGAAGGCACTCGACAACGAGGAGGCGCTGAAGGCTGAGGGCAACATCATCCACAAGGACGAGAAGGGCTATTACGCCGTAGTGGCCACCACTCGACCTGAGACCATCATGGGCGATACAGCCATGTGTATCAACCCCAAGGATCCGAAGAACCAGTGGCTCAAAGGTCGCAAGGTGATTGTGCCCCTCGTGAACCGTGTTATCCCTGTGATTGAGGACCGCTATGTGGATATCGAGTTCGGTACCGGCTGTCTGAAGGTTACGCCAGCCCACGACACCAACGACTATATGCTGGGCAAGACACATAACCTGGAGACCATCGACATCTTCAATCCCGACGGCACCATCTCTGAGCAGAGCCCGCTCTATGTAGGAATGGACCGTATGGACTGCCGTAAGCAGATTTCGAAGGATCTGCAGGAGGCTGGTCTGATGGAGAAGATTGAGGACTATATAAATAAGGTGGGCTACTCTGAGCGCAACCCTGATACAGCTATCGAGCCTCGTCTCTCTCTACAGTGGTTCCTCAAGATGCAGCATTTTGCCGACATCGCCCTGCCACCAGTACTCAACGGAGAACTGAAATTCTATCCTCAGAAATACGTGAACACCTATAAGAACTGGTTGGAGAACATTCAGGACTGGTGCATCTCACGTCAGTTGTGGTGGGGTCACCGCATTCCCGCCTATTATTACAATGAGGCAGGCGACTTCGTGGTTGCCGAGACCCGCGAGAAGGCACTGAAGCTGGCGCAGGAGAAGGATCCGAAGATCACCGATGCCGATCTGCGTCAGGAAGAGGATGCCCTCGACACATGGTTCTCTTCATGGCTCTGGCCTATCTCACTGTTCGACGGTATCAACAATCCCGACAACGAGGAGATTAAATACTATTATCCCACCAACGTTCTCGTGACTGGTCCCGACATCATCTTCTTCTGGGTTTCCCGTATGATTATGTCTGGTTACGAATATGTGGGTGACATGCCATTCAGAAGTGTCTACTTCACAGGTATCGTCCGCGATAAGCTGGGTCGTAAGATGTCGAAGTCATTGGGTAACTCACCTGATCCTATCGAACTCATTGAAAAGTTCGGAGCCGACGGTGTGCGCATGGGTATGATGCTCTCTGCACCTGCTGGTAACGACATCCTCTTCGACGAGGCTCTCTGCGAACAGGGCCGCAACTTCAACAATAAGATCTGGAATGCTTTCCGCCTGGTAAAGGGTTGGAAGGTTGCCGATATCGAGCAGTCGGAAACAGGCAAGATAGCCACCGACTGGTTCGAGGCCAAACTGCGCCAGACGAATGCCGAGGTCGACGATCTCTTCAAGAAGTATCGTATCAGCGAGGCCCTGATGGCAGTCTACAAGCTCTTCTGGGACGAGTTCTCAAGCTGGTATCTGGAGATGGTGAAGCCTGCCTACATCGATGGTGAGGCACAGCCTATCGACCAACAGACATACGATAAGACGCTCAAGTTCTTCGAGATGCTGCTGAAGATGCTTCACCCCTTCATGCCGTTTATCACCGAGGAGCTCTGGCAGCATCTCTGTGACCGTCAGGACGGTGATTCTATTATGCGCGACAAACTTGAAATCCCTGCCCCGACAGATGAAGACAACAAGCTCGCTGCACAGATGGAGACTGTGAAGCAGATCATCTCAGGAGTCCGTATGGTACGTTCGTCAAAGAACATCGCTCCCAAAGAGAAGCTTGAGTTGCAGGTAATCAACCAGAACGACTATGTTGCATTCTACAGCACCATCATCAAGATGGCCAATCTGAGCTTCATCAATCTCGTGCTTGAGAAGGATGCTACAGCGTCTTCATTCATGGTAGGTACCGATGAGTTTGCCGTGCCCCTGGGCAATATGATTGATGTCGAGGCCGAGATTGCCAAGATGGAAGCTCAGCTGCAACATCTGGAAGGTTTCCTGGCTGGCGTAAAGAAGAAACTCTCCAACGAGCGCTTCGTCGCCAATGCCCCAGAGGCCGTGGTTGCCCTGGAGCGAAAGAAGCAAAGCGACTCCGAAGAGAAGATCGCCGCGCTGAAGGAAAGCATCGAAGCACTAAGAAAGAAATAAGTAAATAAAAAGCCCCGCAAAATTGAGCGGGGTTTTTTATTTATCTGATTCTATCCATTGACCGTACTAGTCGCTCGTCGGCATTGATAGCGCTACGAGCCATCAGGTAGAGGATGAATGCGATAGCCGGGAAAACTGCGGGCCAGGTAGGACGGAAGTCAACTGCGCCCCAGGACTTATCCCCTACCGTCTGGGATACGACAAAATAGCAGACGTACCAGCCTACCACAAGCAAAGCATTAAACAAGCAGAAGAGCGCCTGCAACTTGCGGTTGCGATAGAGGAAGATGGTATAGGTGGCGATCGCTGTCGTAGGAAGCAGCACAGCCATCAGCGGCCAAGTATCGAAATGATGCTTACCAATGGGATCTGTGAACCACAGGTTATACACACGCGCCACCTCGATGCCTCCTACGTTGAAGGAACCGATCTGCATACAAAGACAAATGACGGTCATAATGATGGCCGCCAAGAGATAAAGGGTCTGTTTACGCTGAATCATCAGTACACCCTACTATTAATTCTCGTTATTCGAATTCTCACGAGAAGGGTCACGCCAGTAGACCTTGTCCTCGATAAACTCCTGCGTAGCGAGCAGCGTGGGCTTCGGCAGTTTCTCGTAATAGCGTGAGATCTCAATCTGCTCACGATTCTCGAATACTTCCTCCAAAGAATCATTATAAGAAGCAAACTCAGCCAGCTTCTTCGACAGGTCTTCCTTGATCTGAAGGCTGATCTGATTGGCACGCTTGCTTATGATAACTACACTCTCGTAGATATTGTCCGTATCACGGCAAAGGTCCATGATGTTACGGGTTACGGTATTAACCGGTGCTTTTGATTTCTTATAATCCATATCTCATTAAAAATATTAATCCTTAATTACGCGTTTGCACTTTGCAATGTATTTCTCTGCCGTAGGCACATTCTTTGACTCAGGGAACTCATTGATGAAACCATAACATTCATCCTCAGCATCCCGATAACGCTCTACACGCTTCTCTTCGGTACTATTCTCTGCCAACTGGAACTTACTCTTCATGATGAGCAGCATGAATTCCTCGCGGAGACTGCAGTAGGGGTAAGTCTTCAAGGCATTCTGAGCCGTCACGATGCTGGCAATGTAGTTACTCTCGTCATTCTGGTTGATATTACCGAAATACCCACCCAGATTGTAATACAGCTCAGCTGACAGATATTCCTTCTGGATAAGTTTATCGTAGAGCACATAGAGACGCTCCTGAGCCTTGTCCCTCAATTTAGAGTCGGGAAAGAGATCCATAAACTGCTGATAAGCCGTGATGGCCCCATTCGTAGGCGACTGGTCGAGGCGAGGTTCGGGAGAACTCTCAAACAGCGACTGCCCCACATAGAAAGCAGCAGGCTCTGCATAGATTCCACGCGGATAGCTGGAACCATACTTCTTGAAAGTCTCAGACGCAGCATCGAAATCACCATTGCAGTACTGCGCCATGGCCAGCATATAGAGACACTCCTGAGCCTCCTCAGAGCCTTTCTTGATCGTCACAATCTCTTCCAACAGCGATATTGCCTGCTGGAACTTACCGCGAGCAAAGAATTCCTTGGCATATTCATATTTGGCTTCCGTGTCGCCATACTTGTAGACACGGGTAAATTCTGACGCACAACTGCTCATCAGTAATGCCACACATGAGAGTATAATGATACCTTTCTTCATATTTCGGGGTGCAAAGTTACGACATTTCAGCAAAATAACAAAGTATTTTATAAAAATTATGAATAATTTTCGTATCTTTGGCTATCTTATTTGTATCTTTGCAGATTGTTATGGGAAAATTCATTCTAACATCAGACTATCAGCCTACTGGTGATCAGCCAGAAGCTATCCGGCAGTTAACGGAGGGATTGGAACGCGGTGACAAGTCGCAAGTACTCTTGGGCGTAACGGGTTCGGGAAAGACTTTTACGATGGCAAACGTCATCGCAAACCGCAACCGCCCTACCCTCATTCTGAGTCATAACAAGACGCTTGCACATCAGCTGTTTGCGGAAATGAAGGAGTTCTTTCCTCAGAATGCCGTCGAATACTATGTAAGCTATTATGACTATTACCAGCCTGAGGCCTATATACCCTCCACCGAAACCTATATAGAGAAAGACCTTGCCATCAACGACGAGATTGACAGACTCAGACTGTCAGCCGTATCAAGTTTATTATCAGGAAGAAATGATGTAATCGTTGTATCATCGGTTTCATGCATTTACGGTATGGGAAGTCCTGTCGCCTTGCAAGAGAATGTGATAGAACTTCACGTCGGACAAAAGCTAGACCGCAATGCACTGTTAAGGAAATTAGTACACTCCCTATACATCAGGAACGATCTTGATCTGCAACGAGGCAACTTCCGTGTAAAGGGTGACACCGTTGATATCGCGATGGCCTATAGCGAGGTCGTGTTGCGGGTTACATTCTGGGATGATGTGATCGATGCCATCGAGGAGGTTGACGCAATCACCTTCGACCGTCTGGCGCGCTTTGACGAATACAAGCTCTATCCTGCCAACCTGTTTATGACCTCACAGGAACAGACCAATATCGCCATCCGCGAGATACAGAATGACCTCGTGAAGCAAATCGCCTTCTTCGAGGAACTGGGCGATACAGAGAAAGCACAGCGCATCAAAGAGCGCGTGGAATACGACATGGAGATGATCAAGGAGCTGGGCCATTGTTCGGGCATCGAGAACTACAGCCGCTATTTCGACGGCCGACAGGCTGGCGATCGTCCTTACTGTCTGCTTGATTTCTTCCCCGACGACTATCTGCTGTTCATCGACGAGAGTCACGTCTCGGTTCCGCAGCTCAGCGCGATGTACGGTGGAGACCGCAGCCGCAAGACTAACCTCGTGGAATACGGTTTCCGTCTGCCTGCAGCCTTCGACAACCGTCCTTTGCGATTTGAAGAGTTCCAGCAGGAAGTCAATCAGGTGATCTATGTAAGTGCGACGCCTGCAGACTTCGAGTTAGCAGAAGCCGAAGGAGTCGTTGTGGAACAGGTTATCCGTCCTACAGGTCTGTTAGACCCCGAGATTGAGATTCGTCCGAGCGAGAACCAGATTGACGATCTGATGGAAGAGATTCTGGTTCGCAGTCAGCGTAACGAACGCGTACTCGTCACCACCCTCACCAAACGCATGGCAGAGGAATTAACCGGATACCTGCTGGATCACGATATCAAGACGAATTATATCCACAGCGAGGTAAAGACCCTCGAGCGCGTTCAGATAATCAACGATCTGCGGCAAGGCGTCTACGATGTGCTCGTCGGCGTCAACCTCCTCCGCGAAGGTCTCGACTTGCCCGAAGTATCGCTGGTGGCTATCCTCGATGCAGATAAGGAAGGTTTCCTCCGCAGTCATCGTAGTCTGACGCAGACTGCCGGACGTGCAGCCCGCAATGTGAACGGCAAAGTGATCATGTATGCCGACACCATCACCGCCTCCATGCAGTTGACGATCGATGAGACCCGTCGCCGTCGCGAGAAACAGATCCGCTATAACGAAGAGCATCATATTACGCCCAAGCAGATCGTCAAGAACATCAGTACGGTAGCCCTCCAGAAGGAGAACCGTCCGGATGTGAAGGAACTCCGCCGTGTGATGCTGCCCGGTGACCAGACCGCTATGACGGCTGCCGATCCGATCGTTGAGCGCATGACCCGCCCGCAACTGGAGAAGAGCATCGCCGAGACCACCCGCCTGATGAAGGAAGCTGCAAAGGCACTCGATTTCCTGCAGGCTGCCCAATATCGCGATGAAATTGCCCGGCTACAGAAGGAACTGGAATTGAAATGACGGTAAAAACGTGAAAAAATAACAAAATCGATGTTAATCGATGTAATCCCTGCAAGAATATTGAATATTCTTCGTAATTTTGCGCGGAAAAAACAAAACAACGCAATATGAAAAGACTAATGATTGCACTCCTGACCCTGATGCCGATGTTGGCAACAGCACAGGACAACACTTGGGAACGTGTAGAACAAGCCCCCGTGGAGAAGACCAATCCCGATGCCAAATATCTGGAACCGAATGCTGTTCCCGTTGTCGACGGGAAAGTATGCTGGGAGACTGTGATTGAGGCCCCGGGTAAGTCGAAACAGGAGATTTATGACATCCTGAAGGAGCAATTGATCAAGATGACGCAGGAGCCCAATCAGATTGAGAACAGCACGCTGGCCGTCCACGATTCCATCAACTTCGAACTGGGTGCCGTCTTCCACGAATGGCTGGTCTTCAAGAATGCGACGCTATCGCTTGACCGCACACAGCTAAACTACCAACTGCTCGTTACCTGTTCCGACGGGAAGGCCGACGTCAAGATGACCCGCATATCCTATGACTATGATCTCTCCCGCAAGCCCATACACTATTCTGCTGAAGAGTGGATTACCGACAAATATGCCGTCAACAAGAAACATACGAAGCTATATCCCGTCTCTGCGAAGTTCCGCCGCAAGACCATTGACCGCAAGGACTTTATCTTCAACAAGTTTAACACCCTACTCAACGACAAGAAATGAACAAGGACAAGATACGAAACATTCTGAACCTCATCTTTATGATCGGTGCAGCCGTCGGTGTGATCCTCTATCTCTCCAAGAATGAGGAGAGGCACCAGCTCGGGCTGTACATCATTTTGATTTCGATGTGTTTCAAGATTGCCGAATCGTCTTTGCGAATGATTAAATAACACTTATGACGAAAAGACTGAGCTTGTTACTTCTCTCGCTGTTGGCACTGATTCACGTCGATGCCCAGGATGTCTTTAACCAGATCGACGAATCGGGCAATATCACCCAGCGCAATGAGAACTTCAACAAGCACAACAACGATACCACCCGGAACAAGGAAATCCCGAAGGGCATCTATACTTGGAATATAGACCGAAAATTCGGCAACATCATCCCTGTTGAGCCCGACACGCTGTCACACTTGTTTATGAACACCATCTTCAACAACGGCGTCTATGGCGAGTTTAACAATACGGGTAACAATTATACAGCCCGCCTGAGCCGCATCTTCATCAACCGTCCTGAGAGCGAGTCGTTCATCTTCACACAGCCCTACAGCTTCGTGGAGAAGCGCCCTGAGAAGTTCCGCTTTATGAACACCCTCTCGCCTTATACCCGCGTGGAGTATGACGCCTGCGGCGATAAGACCAACGGTGAAGACCATATCGACGCCACCTTTGCCGTTAATGCCGGCAAACGTCTGAATGTAGGTTTCGACCTTGACTATGCCTACGCTCGCGGCTATTACAGCAATCAGAGCACCTCCCACTTCAACGGCACCGTGTTCGCCTCCTATATCGGCGACCAGTATAACCTCCATCTCTTCTTCAACGCCAGCCATCAGAAGGCTACCGAGAATGGCGGTATCACAGACGACAATTACGTGACTCACCCCGAGTCGTTCCAGGATTCCTATGCCGAGAACGAGTATCCTGTCGTGCTCTCGCAGAACTGGAACCGCAACGACCACCAGCACCTCTTTCTCTCCCATCGCTACAATATCGGATTCTACCGTAAGGTGCCGATGACCGAGGCCGAGATCAAAGCCCGACAGTTTGCGCAGGCATCCAAGAAGGAGAAAGAGCGGAAGGACGCCGAGAAGAACAAGGATCGGAATGAATCCCCGCGAAAGCCGGAGACCAAGCCTATGGGGCGCCCCGACGGAGCTAAAATCATGGGAGCAGAACCCAAGCGCGACTCCCTCAGCATCGCTGCCGACTCTACCCGCATCAAGGTCGAAGGGCATGAAGCCGTCGACAGTCTGAACCGCCTGCAGGCCATCCAGGACTCCATCGATGCCACGATGAAACGCGAATACGTACCCGTCACGAGCTTCATCCACACGCTCGAATGGAACAACTACAAGCACATCTATCAGGCCTATCAGACGGATGCCAGCTACTATCTGAAGAAATACTACAATAAAGGCTATATGGCGGGCAACGACTCTGTCTACGATGTAGCCCGACAATCACAGATAAAGAACACCTTCGGCCTCGCGCTGCTCGAAGGCTTCAACAAATACGTGAAAGCCGGACTGAAAGGTTTCCTTACCTACGACTACAGCAGCTATGAGTTGCCCGATACGCTGAACGGCATCGCTTCACAGAGTAAATGGAACGAGCACAACGTCAGTATAGGCGGACAATTCAGCAAGACACAGGGTAAGACCTTTCACTTCAACGTGATGGCGGAAACCTGGATTGCCGGCGAGAATGCCGGGCAACTGCATCTCGACTTCAACACCGATGTCAACTTCCCGCTCTTCGGTGACACCGTACAAGTAGCCGCCAGCGCCTATTTCCACCGCAATCACCCCGTCTTCTTCCAGCGCACCTATCACTCCAAACATCTCTGGTGGGATAACAGCGATCTCTCGAAGGAGACCCGCAGCCGCATCGAAGGACTCCTCAGCTATGAGAAGACGAATACCAAGCTACGCTTCGCCATCGAGGAGATACAGAACTACACCTATTACGGGATGAACTACAGCGCAAGCAACGAAGCGCGCTGGGACCTTCAGGCGGGCGTCTATCAGGAATCGGGCAACATCAACATCATGACGGCCCAGCTTCACCAGAACTTCCGTCTGGGTCCGTTGAACTGGGAGAACGTCGTCACCTATCAGAACAGCAGCAACAAGGAAGTGCTGCCCTTGCCCACCTGGAACTTCTTCTCCAACCTCTATCTGAAGTTCAAGATAGCTAAGGTGCTGGGCGTCGAGCTGGGTGCCGACGTGACTTATTTCACGAAATACTATGCGCCCGACTTCTGCCCGATGATCAACCAGTTTGCCATCCAGAGGACAGCCGACAGCCGCATTGAACTGGGCGGATATCCTTTCATCGACGTCTATGCGAACATGAAGCTGAAGAGCGTGCGGTTCTTCATCATGATGACGCACATCAACAGCGGATCAGGCAACAGGATGAGCTTCCTCACGCCCCACTATCCCACCAACAGCAACGTGCTCCACATCGGTGTATCCTGGCCTTTCTTCAACTAGAGAAAAGGTGCCTAGACCAGCAGCAGGCCAATACTGACGCACAAACCGTAGACAAAGATATTACGCGCTGTTTCTCCCAAGCAGAGATTCAGCGCTTTTCCTTGATAGATGCGCTTGATCTTCAGATATGTCAGGATGTGAAGCAACAGATAGATGAAGGGAAACACGAACGCCAGCAGATGACCGTTCATCCAGAACGTGCCGCCCAGGATGACAGCACCGACGCCGACACCCAGATACAGCTGCAAGCCGGCTTCAGCCCCCAGTTTCACGATGATGGTGTTCTTGCCCGCCTCGCGGTCGTTATCACGGTCGCGGAAATTGTTCACGATCAGCAGCGCGTCGATCACGAGTCCGCAGGCGACGGAGGCCAGGAATACCTGCCAGGTAACCGTATGCAGTTGCACATAATACGTGCAGCACACCGGCACGATGCCGAAGAACACCAGCACCAGCAGGTCGCCCAGGCCCTGATAGGAGAAAAAGGTCGTATAGAGGAAGGCGAACACCACGCAGAGTGCCCCGACGAGAATCATCTCCAGCCCGCCGAAATATGCCAGCGGGAGCCCGATGACGCAGGCCGCACAAGTGGTTGCCGCGATTGCCTTCTTCATCGAGTCGAGCTTCACCCATCCCTGCGCACAAGCCCTGCGCGGCCCCAGGCGCGTCTCAGCATCGTCGGTGCCGTTGGCAAAGTCGAAGAAGTCGTTGATGAAGTTTGCATCGATCTGCATGGCAAAGGAGAACAGCAGGCACAACAGCGCCGCCGTCCAGCTGAACGTGCCCTCCTCGTAGAAATCCCTGGCGTCGGTAAAGGCCAGCGCCACCCCGATCATCACGGGCACAGCGGCGCCGGAGAGCGTCTTAGGGCGCGCTGCCAGCAGCCACGCTTTCAGCGAATCGGTCTTAATTAGTGTCTCTTCCATCATTATTTTCCGAATTTTCTTGCAAAAGTAATCAGTTTTTCGTAAATTTGCAAAAATATTCGCAACAATTTATGATTAGCAACAGCCCTAGCCTTGATCTGGTGGAGTTTATCGAGACCCAGATTCTTCCCCGTTATGCAGCCTTCGACCGCGCTCACAACCTCGAGCACGTCACCCGTGTCATCCGCCGTTCCATCGAGCTCGTCAAGAGCACGGGGGCCGATATCAACATGGTCTACGCCATCGCCGCGTATCACGATCTGGGGATGATTGGCCATCGGGCCGACCATCATATCCGCGGGGGCAAGATTCTGGCGGCCGATGCACGGCTGAAGAAATGGTTCTCGCCCGAACAGATAAAGATCATGCGCGAAGCCGTTGAGGATCATCGGGCTTCTGCCAGTCGGGCGCCCCGCAGTATCTATGGGAAGATTGTGGCCGAGGCCGACCGCGACATCGACACCGGGATCGTCATCCGCCGCACCGTTCAGTTCGGGCTGGCCAACTATCCCAAGCTCGACAAAGAGGGACAATGGAAGCGCTTCAAGGAGCACATGGACAACAAATACTCCAAAGACGGCTATATCCGCCTGTGGATTCCCAACTCGCCCAACGCAGCAAAGCTCAGCGAGCTGCGCGGTCTGATCGCCCAGCCCCAGCTGTTGCGCGCGGCTTTCGACAAGTGCTTCGAGGAAGAAACGGCGGCGGCTGCTACATGAAATACAAGTAGTACACCGCAGCCAGGATGACGATCAGCGCGATGAGCACGACCGACTTCACCAGACACGTGGTCACCTTCTTAACCACGAGGAAGGCCACGATGACGGCCACCAGCACGAAAATATAATAGCCCAGATTATCCATCATTTGAACATTTTTCTGAATACGACAGGTATCGGTGTCTCAAACTCCATCGCCTCGCCCGTAACGGGATGATGGAAACACAGCAGCCAGGCATGCAGACACAAGCGGTGAAGCGGGTCGTCGCCGTTGCCGTATTTCGGGTCGCCGCATACGGGATGCCCCATGTCAGCCGAGTGTACGCGGATCTGATTCTTGCGGCCTGTCTCCAGCTTAAACTCCACAAGCGTGTGCTCCGTCGTGCGCGCCAGAACATGATAATGTGTTACTGCATACTTTCCACCGTTATCCGTTGGCGATGAGAAAGTTACGTAAGCCTTGTTGTCCTTCAGCCAATTGGCGATTGTGCCCTCGTCGTCTTTCATCTCACCCGAGCAGACGGCCACATAACGGCGGTCGTACACGATTTCGTGCCAATGGTGCTCAAGGATCTGTTCGGTCTCCATATCCTTCGCGTAGACCATCAGACCGCTCGTATCGCGATCGAGCCGGTGCACCACGTGAGCCGTACATTTCTGGCGCGACTTCTTGAAATAGTCGTCGAGCACCGACTTCACGTTCAGGCTCGAGTGCCCGGCAGCCATCGAGAGGATACCCTCGGCCTTCTCGATGACGATGAGCCACTTGTCCTCATACACGATTTTCACATAGCGGCTCTTGAAGCCCTGCTGGTTGCGCTTCGTCTTGCTCACGGCGATCTTCATGCCGCGCTCAAGCGGATAGTCAAACTGGCTCACGGTCTTACCGTTCACCCTGATACCCCTGCCCTGCAGCGTGGCCTTGATCTTCGTACGCGACTGCCGCACGTTCTGCAACAGCCACTCCAGCAGCGGCATCGGTTCTGCCACCGTATAGTGCTCGTAGTCACCCTCACGATTATAGCCTGCGTTGTATCTCATTGATGATCATTTACTCGTTTTCACGCTGCAAAGTTACGGAAAATCGAGTGAAATACAAAACAAACTGCCATTTTTCCGCACTACACACATCAAGAAAATGGATACTCTGCCGAATATCGACAAAGTATCCACAACATTTAGTATAATTAGTAACAGTTGTATGTATCAATAGAACTTGAAGTATCTGCGGGCGTTGTTGTACGAGATATCCTCCACCATGCGACCGAGGATCTCCTCGTCGTTGGGCAGCAGGCCCTTCTCCACATCGTTGCCGAGCAGGTTGCAGAGGATGCGGCGGAAGTACTCGTGGCGCGGGTAAGAGAGGAACGAGCGCGAGTCGGTCAGCATACCTACGAAGCGGCTCAGCAGACCAAGCACCGAGAGGGCGTTCATCTGGCGGATCATGCCGTCCATCTGGTCGTTGAACCACCAACCCGAACCGAACTGTATCTTGCCGGGCTCGCCACCCTGGAAGTTACCCAGCATCGTGGCGATCACCTCGTTGGCGCAGGGGTTCAGCGTATAGAGGATGGTGCGTGTCAGCTTGCCCTTCATGTTCAGCCTGTTCAGGAAGTGCGACATAGCCTTCGCCGTGTTGAACTCGCCGATTGAGTCAAAGCCCGTGTCGGCACCCAGCTGATTGTACATCGCGGTATTGTTGTCGCGGATAGCGCCATAGTGGAACTGCTGGGTCCAGTCGCTGTCGGCATCCATCTCGGCCATCACTGAGAGGAAGCAGTTCTTGAACTGGCGGACCTCGAGGTTAGAGAGCTGCTGGCCGCGCATGGCCTTCTCGAAGATGGTTTCGATCTGAGAGTCGGTATATTCCTCGTCGTAGAACTCCTCGATACCGTGATCGGAGAGCTTACAGCCCTGCTCTGCGAAGAAGTCGTGACGCTTCTGCAGGGCGTCGACCATATCGGCAAACTTCGTGATGCTCACGCCGCTCACCTGAGCCAGCTGCTCTACGTATTTCGGGAACTCTGGCTTCTCGATGTTCATCGCCTTGTCGGGGCGCCAGGCGGGGATCATGATGGGATCGTCCTGCGCCTTGTGCTTGGCATACTCGATGTGGTTGTGCAGGTCGTCGACGGGATCGTCGGTGGTGCAGACACACTCCACGTTGTAGTGCTTCATCAGTCCGCGGGCTGAGAACTCTGGCTGCTTCAGCTTCTCGTTACACTCGTCGAAGATCTCGCGGGCTGTCTTGGGGTTCAACTGCTTGGTGATGCCGAAGGCAGTCTTCAGTTCCAGATGGGTCCAGTGATACAGGGGGTTGCGGAAGGTGTAAGGCACCGTCTCGGCCCACTTCTCAAACTTTTCCCAGTCGCTGGTATCCTTGCCCGTGCAGTATTTCTCGTCGATGCCGTTCGTACGCATGGCGCGCCACTTATAGTGGTCGCCGCCGAGCCACAGCTCCGTGATGCTCTTGAAACGATGGTCGTTGGCCACCATTTCGGGGATCAGGTGACAGTGATAGTCGATGATGGGCATCTTGGCCGCATGGTTGTGATACAGGTCCTGAGCCGTCTTGGTCTCCAGAACGAAGTTATCGTCATTGAATTGCTTCATAATGATGTTTGTTTTAGTTGTTCGATTAAATTTTGTGCAAAGATAATCATTTTTTCAGAGAAAACACCTATCTTTGCAACAAAAATACCACGTAAACGTTTGTTTTTATGCGCAGCAGGATTCTTCTCATCTATACAGGCGGCACCATCGGCATGAACCGCAACCCAAGGACGGGCGCCCTCGAGCCCTTCGACTTCGAGCATCTCGCCGTCCACGTACCCGAGCTTCAGCAGTTCGACACCCAGATCGACACCTTCCAGTTTACGCCTCCGATCGACTCCAGCGACATGACGCCCGCCCGCTGGACGGACATCTCCCACTGCATCGCCGACCGCTACGAACAGTACGACGGCTTCGTGGTGCTTCACGGCACCGACACGATGGCCTACACCGCCTCTGCCCTCTCCTACATGCTGGAGAACCTGACGAAGCCCGTCATCTTCACCGGCTCACAGCTGCCGATAGGCCAGCTGCGCACCGACGGCAAGGAGAACCTGATCACCGCCGTAGAGATAGCCGCCGCGAAGGATGCCGAGGGCCGTGCGATGGTGCCCGAGGTGGGCATCTGCTTCGGAGGCCACCTGCTGCGCGGCAACCGCACCACGAAGCAGAGCGCCGAGGAGTTCAATGCCTTCGAGTCGTTCAACTACCCCCATCTCGTCGAGGCGGGCGTCAACATCACCTATCACCGCGACCGCATCCTGAAGCCCGACTTCTCGAAGCCGATGAAGCCCCACTTCAGGCTCGACAACAACGTGATCATCTTCTCGCTCTTCCCCGGCATCCGCGAAGACCTCATCCGGCACATCATCCACACGCCCAACCTGAAGGCCATCGTGATGCGCACCTTCGGCTCGGGCAACGCCCCGCAGAGCCCCTGGCTGCTCAACGCCCTGCGCGAGGGCACGAAGAACGGCAAGGTGATCGTCAACATCTCGCAGTGCATGCAGGGCGCCGTGGAGATGAGCCGCTACGACTGCGGCTACCATCTGCAGGAGGCGGGCGTCATCAGCGGCAAGGATCAGACCGTCGAGTCGGCCGTCACCAAGCTGATGTTCCTCCAGTCGCACTACGAAAACGACCCGCAGACCGTGCGCCAGCTGATGACGCAGAGCCTGCGGGGTGAAATCACAGTATAGATTATTGAAAAAAGACGCTAAGACGTTTAAGACGTTTGAGACGCTTTCTTCTTTCCGGCCTTGGCTTTCGGCTTCGGAACCGCCTTTGCCTTCTGAACCTTCGGCTTCTGACTGGTCTGAGGCTTAGGCTCCTCGGCTCTCAGCTTGCGGATCCGGCCGTCGGGCATCACTTCGACCAGCTTCGACGATGACCAGCGCCACACGACATCGCGGCTCTTCGTCCTCATGTCGAGCTCCTGCATCTTCTGCTTCAGCTGCTCACGGCTGAACTCCTCGGGCATCAGGTCGTAGAGGATAATGGTCTTCGACGAGCGTTTCTCCTTGGCGGCAAACACCTCCTCGGTCTCCCTGCCGTACTTGGCAATCAGCGACTCCACGGCGTAGGTGCTCACGTAGCGGGCGTTGGCGATCACCTTCTTCTTGATCTCCTGTGTAGGCTTCTCGCCCAGCAGGTAGTAGATCACCATTCCCGCCCTGAAGCCGTCGTTGGCTGCCCTGCGGCGGTATTGGTCGCGGGCGTGCGACATCTCCTTGATGGCCTGCAGCCGCTGTTCCTCGAGCCACTCGTCCATCGCCTCGTTCAGCCAGCCCAACTCCATCATGTGCTCGTCGGCCACGCGGTCGTCCTCCGTCATCGACAGTTCGCGGTAGGTCTTCTCCACCGTGTCGCGGATCACCTTCAGCTGCAGCTCCGTCCAGGGTTTCCAGACGGGGTTACGCGCGCCGAACTGGTCGGGGATCACGATGGGGATGGTTCGCGTCACCAGTCCGTCCTCCACATTGCGGAAGAATTTCTTCATCGACTGGGGCGTTCCCGTCACCAGGAGGTTGTAATACACGCGGGCACGGCCTGAGAACGAGTTTTCCGACATGAACTTCTGTCCTGCTACGGCATTCTCAAAGGCCAGTCGGTAGAGGTCTGACAGCTGGCCCCAGGCACCGCGCGAGTGCTGCTTCACCATCGTGTCGACCTCGGGGCAGATGGTCACCGCGTGCAGGCCCTTGTTCTGATAGTTCTGCTTCAGGAAGGCCGTCACCGAGATCGTCGGGTCGAGGATGCGCTGGATGATCTGCGGGTCTTCGGGCTGTTTCTTCGCGTTGCGGCAGCGCTTCAGTTCCCGCTCATACTCCATCTGCTTGTCGAGCGCCTTCATGTCGTCGGCAATCATCGGCTCCAACAGCATCTCGCACACGTCGCCGGCCCACGACTTACCCGAACCGGGAGGCCCCTCGACGGTGATGAAGAGCGAGGGCGAGTGGATGCGCCCGTCGAGATACCTGGCCCTGAGCTTCGAGGCCAGGCACGACATGCTGAACAGCACCGAGAAGTAGATCATCTCCACGTAGTCGCGCGGCGCACGGCCCACCCACTGTTTGAACACCGGTGCCAGCGGCGGCAGCTGCTCCTGGGTCTGCTGCTCCTCGCGGATCATGAGCAGGTCGGCATCCTCGTCGTCCTCGTCCACCTGCATCGAGGCGTCGTCGATACCCATCTCGCGGAGCACCTTCCAGAGCGGATAAGAGAGCGTCTCGCTGAGTCGGCGCTTCGAGGCACTGCTGGCCACCTGCTCCACCTCGTCCCACGTCAGTCCCCAATAGGGTATCAGCGTCTGCAGCACCTCTTCCCGATAGTCCACGATGGGGGCCATCGACGAGAGCACCCTGTAGGTGCGGCGGTTACGGTCGCCCTCTTCGGGCTTGCCGCCCAGCAGCGTCACGATGTTGTCGCGTATCTCCGTCAGCTGGTGGCCGCGGTACATCGTCTGCAGCCGTTTGCCGTCGCTGCCGATGGGGAATCCCTCCGCGTCGTACGTCAGTCGAAGTCGATAATCTCCCCGAAGCTCGTCCGAAGTCTCGGTTCCCTCGGCGGCTGCTGCGGGCTCTGTGGCGGCTGCTCGCGGGGCGGCTGCTCGCGGGGCGGCTGCTCCTCCTTCTTCTTTCTCTTCATTGTCTTCATTCAGGATGGCGTTGTCGAAATAGATCCAGTAATCCAGTATGGGCACATAGCTCGGATGGCCGATATTCTTCACCTTCATATCTACCGTGGCGATGGCGGGGTCGGCTGCATGCATCTTCTTGAAGGCCTCGATGTTGGCCTCGTTGTCCTTGCCGGGCAACAGCTTCGTCATGATGATGCGCAGTCCCTCGCCGCTCGGTGTCACGTGGGCACCCTTCACGTGTTCGCGCATCGTCTGCTCCACCTGCTGGCGTCGCGTCTCGTCCTGGATGCTGCGGCCGTTCAGCAAGCGGTAGTACACCTCTGTCGGGCGCTCTTTCAGATGGTCGCAGTCGATGAAGAACAGCCCCGTGTCGAGCGCCCCTTCCGTGCCTCGCGGGCTGCCCTCCTCGTAGCGGGCGCCCCAGGTCACCACGGCCAGCATCTCCTTGCCCGGACGGATATCCTTCCCTTCGCTCTTCAGACGGGCGATCTCGGCCATTCCCCTTTTCGTCTGCTCCGACGTCTGGAGGGTGGTGAGCACCGCAGGGGTCAGCGTCTTCGCCCTGCGGTCTGTCACACTGTAGAAATAACTCGGTCGCCTCATGCCGTCTTCCCCCAGTCACTCGTTGCAGACATCTTCGCGGCGGCCTCGATGGCTTCCCTGACGAGGATCTGCGGGAAAGCCTCGATATCCTCCTGGCCTACCACCATCACGAAGTAGCCCTTGCCGTTGCGGCCCATCGTCACACTGCTGTGGTCCTGACGGAACCTGGGCTTGTTTTTCACGCGGCGCGGCAGCTTCTCGAAGTAGAAGTTCCCGTCGCGCAGCAGCTGGCCCTTGAACTTGCCGGCCAGTGGCTCTACCTTCACCCCCGGCTCGAAGTTCTTGAAGTCTCCTGCCAGAAGCCCGTTTCTCAACTCGCTGTAGGTCATGATACCGTCCAGCACTACCTTTCTTACCTTCATTTTGCTTTTTTCCTTTCTTTGTCGAAATTGTTAATACTACGTTTGATTGATTCACGTCGCAAAGGTAAGCACAAAAAAAAACCGATGCAATAGCTTCTGATGCATCGGGAAGAATCCTCGTAAGAACGGAAGAAATCTCGTAAACTTTCTCGTAAAGACCGCCGCCTATCTCCTTTTTCTGACGGCCGCGATGAAGCATTTGCCCACGTTGATGCGGCGGTTGGTCTCCATGATGTCAGTAGTGTCGGTGAAGGTCCAGTTGGGAAACATCCCCCGGGTCTTGCCTACCATCTTGCTGATGCTCGACTCGCAGGGCACGCCCTCGATCTTCAGTTCCAGCGACAGATAGTCCACATACGAGCGCGGCGTGGCGAAGTCGGGCATGTCGTCCGTCTGGTTCATCGCGATCATCAGCAGCCCCCAGTCGCCCATCTTCTTCAGCTCGCCCGAAGTCTTCATCCCGTTGATGGTGTCGGCTATGAGCCGATTGGCCGATACCTTCGCCTCAGCCTTTTCCGCCTCGGACTCCGCCTTCTCCGCATCAGCTTCCGTCTTTTCTGCCTCGGCCTCCATCTCCTTGGCCTCGTCGATCTTTACCTTGCCCTTTTCCACTGAGAGATACACGCGCTCATTGTCGTGCACGTCTACATACGAACCATAATTAATGAAATTTCCCTTTACCTCCATTTTCTTCAAATATTAAACCGTTGTTATGGATATCCAACACCTGGTCGGTCTGCAAGTTCTCCACCTTCAGACTGCCGTCGCTCACGTTCACGTTGAAGCTCTGCTGCATGCCCGAGGCCTTATTCTCGCGCTCCTTCCGCTCGGCCAGCTTCGCCCGGCGCAGGCCGAGCTCCACGCCCGACATCATCTTGGCCTCTTCCAGATGGCCGCCCTGCAGCAGCGATATCGTCAGATCGTGAACCACGTTCTCCGTATAGTCCTTGTCGCCCCTGGAGCCAACAACAGCCAGCAGCTGTCTGAGGAAAGCCACCCGCGGGTTGCTCTCCTCTCCGGTTAAAAGGGCCGATAATTCGGTCCAACAACCACCTTCGCTTGCTGGTAATTGTCGCTGTTCCTCCATCCAAATAAATAGCTCTTTTGAGTTTGTTTTATTGGGGTCTAATTTCCAGTGTGCAAAGGTATAAAAAAACCCGCTCAATCCTTCATGTCTACAAGATTATTTTTAGTTAATAGTTGTAAACGCCGCAAATGATCCGAGCAAGCCCGCGAAAGACGTTTGAGACGGGGAAGCGTCTTAAACGTCTTAGCGTCTTTTTGAGTTTTTGTGAGGCGCAGAGGTGTGAGAGAGGTATATATTGTAAATATATATTAATATTATTATATATTATATATAAGGTACGTGTAGTTTGGCTGGCTGGGAGGTGGTGTGTGCGACATATCGGAAAAATGAAAAAGACGTTTAAGACGTTTAAGACGCGCTCTCCACCGCACGGCGTCTTAAACGCCTCAAACGTCTTTTGAAGTTTCATTACGATAAACGGACTGCTTCTCGTAAGGAAGTTGGGTGTTTCATTACGACAAACGTTCGCTTTCAGAGCAGAAATGACGCCTGTGACACTATTTTGAAACTTTTTTGAAAAAAGTTGATAAAATATTTGGTAGTGTCAAAATTTTTGATTACCTTTGCACCGTGATTCAGAAAGAACTGAAAGCAGTGCGCAGGCGGGAGGTGATGCTGATCACAAAGAGGCGGGAGGCGGCGACCCGATGCAGTTCGTCGCAAAAAATAATCTAACATCACGAGAAACAAGAAAAGGAGAATTTAGTTATGGCAGTAAAAAATCCACAGTTTGAAATCAACATCCGCAAGAACACCAACGCGAACAACCCCGGCTACGGCAAGTACTACCCGAAGGCAGTCGAGAAGGAGACCATCTCGCTCCGCGGTCTCTGTAAGCACATGGCGGAGCACAACTCGATCTACGGTCGCGACATCATCCAGGGCGTCCTGATGAAGATGTCGAGCTGCATCGTAGAGCTGCTCTCGCAGGGCAACCCCGTCAAGATCGACGGCCTGGGCATCTTCTGGCCCACGGTGGAGAGCACCAAGGAGGGTATCACCAGGGCAGCCCTGTTGGAGGGTAAGTGGAACGCGAACACTTACATCAAGGGCATCCACATCCGCTTCAAGCCCGAGGGAACCGCCGAGGACAACATCACGTCCGTGGCCTTCAAGGGGCAGTGCGCCCTCGCCACCTACGGTGTGGAGGAGAAGATCGACCTGACGCCCGAGGAGACTGATCCCAGCAAGAAGCAGTTCATCAAGAAGGTGACGCCGCTGGAGGACTGGATTGCGGAGCAGAAGGCGCAGAATCCATAGCGATGAGGCCTCTCGCTAGGCGCGAGGCGATGAGGCAGCATGAGGAGAAAGGGCTCGCAGGAATTGAAATCCTGCGGGCTTTTTCTTTGGACTTATCTGAAAAAAAAATGCAACTTGGGGCCTGGCCCCAGCGAGCAGTTTATTTGTTGGTCTTCATGAAGCGGAAGTCGATGCCGCCGCCGAAATCGCCGATGCGGTCATCCGACATCCCCATCATCTGAAACTTCTTGCCATCTTTCTCCACCACATATCCGCGAACCTTATCGGCCTTCAGCTGCTCGGCAGTCATCTCCTTGCCGCTGAACGTGTGATAGCATTTCACGCCCTTAGCCTCAAAGACCTCAGCCAGTTTGTTATGGATGGCATCCATGTCGCCTTCGGCCAGCTGATGGTCGCCGAAGAAACTGACGGCAATCGTTCCGCCGTTCGTAGCGCTAGCCATCTTCACAGTGCGCACATTGGGGATACCGGCCAGATCCTCAGCCTTGATACCGAGCGCGTCGAAGGAGCCTTCGCTCTCCACCTGGTTCTTCAGCGGATTGAGCGATACAGAGAAGTTGTAGTCGATGTAGTATTCATCATCCCTCTCTACGATCTCGAAGGCGGGATTAGGCTCGTCGGCATAGTACTCGAAGCTCATAGGAGTCTCGAAGTCGAAGCACAGCCTGAGCCGCATGTCGTTCTTCTCGCCAGGCAGATACAACAGGGCATCGGAATCCCTGCGGCCGTTGTCGATACGCTCCTGCGTATACTTGGGCACACGGAAACCCTTCTCCTGTAGTTTCTTCACGTAGGCCTGCATCTCCTCCTTGGTCACACCGTTGTAATCTACCTGATACTGGTAGGAATTGTCGTTGGAGTCGAAACTCGTATACACGATGCGTCCCTTGGTCTCGATCTCTGGGATGCCGTACTTGTCGTAGACGGATGCCGGCCACTTGCCGTCAGCGAGGCCGCTGGCGTTGCCGCTTGATTCACCACTTGAGCTGCTGCTGCTCTTTCCTCCGCCGCAGGCCGTCAGCATGAGGGCCGCGATGCACATCAGTGCTAGATTCAGTTTCTTCATAAGATGTTGGGTTATAATGATAAATTGTTGTTTTTGCAACTTGGGGCCTGGCCCCAGTGAGCAATATTTGAGGCAGGCATTGAGGCGGGCCCTCTCGCTAGGGTCAGGACCTGACGAGAAAGTCGCAAGCGACTTTACGTCAGTGCCAGACCCCAGTGAGAGGCGTTTGCTGCACTCACTTCTTAATGAATTCTACGCGGCGGTTCTTGGCGCGGCCGTCCTCGGTAGCGTTGTCGGCGACGGGTTCGTGAGAGCCCTTACCTACGGCACGCATGTTGAACGGATCGCAGCCTAAGCCTTCGAGGGCCTTCACGACGGCCTCAGCGCGCTGCTGTGAGAGCGGGTCGTTGATCTTGTCGGAGCCCTGGTTGTCGGTATGGCCCTGCACCTCGAAGCGAGCCGTCGGGTTCTTCTTCATATAGTCGGCCACCTTCTGAATCTCCTCCATCGACTCAGGCTTCAGCGTAGCCTTGCCCGTCTCGAAGAGGATGTTGTTGGTGACGAACTTACCAGTCTCTGCAATGGCCTTCTCGATGGCAGTCATACTCTGCTCATTGCGCTCATAGAGTGCTACCCCACCCTTGGCCAGGCGAATATTGGTGATGTAGTCCACATGATCCTCCCAGAATTCAGTCTCGACAGAGAACCAGTCCATAGCCTTGGCATTGGGGATGTTGATGATGCGCTTGCCATTCACATAAACTTTCAAGGCACGCTTGTTAAACGACAGGGCGAAATGGTTCCAGTCATTCAGTTCCATGATATCCTCCAAAGACGTGTTTCCATCGACCCGATCATCACCATTCGGCTTTAAGATATACCAGCTCATCCTGTCCTGACTGAACCAAATCCGACTGTCATGACGGTCGTTCTCTGAACTCAGATACAAATTATAAGCCGTATTTGTCCCTTCCTTGCCTGTGGCAAAGAAATCGAACTCTAAGGTATAGAATTCTGGCAGATACTTCTTATTGCCGTCTTTTATCAGAGGCGTGATTTCAGTAGAAGACCCATGCTCGAACTTGATGGCCATCTTACCGTTCATCTTGGCGACCTCGGCATTATTATCAATCAAGTCCCACTTAGAGGGGAACTCTCCCATCTGCTCGCCCTGAAGGTTATCCTCGAAGATAACAACAGTACCTGGAACGAAGTCACTTTTCACTTCCTCGCCTTGGGCGGTCTTCTTCTTTGCAGTGGGGACACCATCCTCACTTACGGTATCACCTTCGTCCGCATCGTCGTTGTCGCTTGCCTTCTTGGACTTGGACTGTTTGCTGTCCATGTCAGGATTCATGGCGTCGTCGACGGCCTCGGTCGTCTTGCTATCCACGTTGTTCTCTACAGTACGTTTGGCGGCGTCTTCAGCCACCTTACCCAGTTTCTTGAGCCATCCCTGAGCGTCGGCTGTGCCAGCACAGGCAAATGCTACGATGAGCATTAAAATCAGTTTTTTCATCATTGTGTTAGTTTTTATAAGTGATTTATTATTTCTGTTGGGTGCAAATCTACGAATATTTTTGGAAATACGCAACAAATTATCGGAATTTTTCGCCATATTGTTGGTAATCTGACTATTTATCGCTATCTTTGCATCGCAATGAGCGTAATTATTCACCAACTAAAACAAAATACGATTATGAAAGAACTGAAAGGAACAAAGACCGAGAAGAACCTGCAGGAAGCATTCGCAGGCGAGAGTCAGGCACGCAACAAGTACAGCTACTGGGCCTCGAAGGCCAAGAAGGACGGTTACGTACAGATAGCCGCCATCTTCGAGGAGACGGCCAACAACGAGAAGGAGCACGCCAAGATGTGGTTCAAGCTGCTGGAGGGCGGCAGCATCAAGTCGACGCCCGAGAACCTTGAGGCAGCAGCCAGCGGCGAGAACTTCGAGTGGACTGATATGTATGCCCGCATGGCCCGCGAGGCCCGCGAGGAAGGCTTCGACGAGATAGCCGAGAAGTTTGAGGGTGTGGCCAAGATCGAGCAGGAGCACGAGGCGCGCTATCGCAAGCTGCTCGACAATATAAATAAGGAACGCGTGTTCTCGAAGGACGGCGACGTGATCTGGCAGTGTGCCAACTGCGGTCACATCGTAGTCGGCAAGAAGGCGCCCGAGGTCTGCCCCGTCTGCGACCATCCGCAGGCTTACTTCCAGGTGAAGGCCGAGAACTATTAGGAGCCCCTCCCTAACCCTCCCCAAAGGGGGAGGGAATTCAGATAGAGCAGCTTTCGCTCAGAATAGGCGGGATTATTTTAATTATTCAGGCGAGCAGGATCTGGAGGATTCTGTCGGCGGTGCGGCCGTCCCAGCGATCGGGAAGGGCGCACTTTTTCCATTCACCGGCGACCATCTGGCGCACAGCATCCGCAAGGCGTGCGGGATCTTCGCCCACGAGTACATTCGAGCCAACGCTGACCGTCTCCTGATGCTCGGTATAGTCGTTGAGCGTAATGCAGGGCACGCCGTTGAAGGTAGCCTCCTCGGCGACGTTGCCCGAGTCGGTGACGATACCCTTGGCGTGAGCCGTGAGCCAGCCGAACTCGAGGTAAGAGAGCGGGTCGACCAGGCGGATATCAGCATTCAGTGCGCTGACAGCCTCGCGGGCCAGGCCACGAAGCGGGGCGATGACGGGCACGGGGCCAGCCGACTCGCTGACAGCAGCCAGCAGCGCGGCCAGCTTGTCCCTGTCGGCTATCAGTGCCTTGCGGTTAAGCGTAAAGACGATGTAGCCGCCCTCGCGGATATCAGGCAGCGAGGCGGGTCGGCAGAATCGCCCGTAGTTGAAGCGCAGCGTATCCATCAGGATGTTGCCCACCATGAAGGTCTGCGACTGCTCCGACTGTTCGCGCGTGGCGACGCCCGTAGAGCGCACGCCGGCGGTGAAGAGATAGTCGCTGAGGGCATCGATGACGAGCCGGTTGATCTCCTTCGGCATATTGATATTAAAGGAACGCGTGCCAGCCACGAGATGAGCCAGGGGAATGGCGCGCTTCTTCGTAACGATGGCGGCGGCCATCGTGGAAGCCAGATCGTCGACCACAATCACCACGTCTACCGGATGCGCATCGAGGAAGGCGTCGAACTGGGCCATCACGCGGCTGGTGATCTCATTGAGGCTCGTGCTGTCGACACCCAGATAGAACTGCGGACGCGGCATCTGGAGGTCGGCAAAGAGCGAGGGCTCCAGCGTGGGGTCATCCTCACGGCCGGCATAGACCATCAGACACTCGGCATCCTGGCGCTGCCCGATGGCGCGCACCAGCGGTGATACTTTCACGAAATTGGGGCGGGCACCCGCGATAATACAGATATTCTTTGCCATAAATCCTTAAATTTTGTGCAAAGATATGTAATTTCTTCGATATTCTTGGTGATTTAGGGAAAAAATAATTATTTTTGCAGTCAGAAAAGCAAATTACTGACAAGATGAACTACGGAAGAATCCTAAAGCAGATAGTACTCGGCGCAGCCCTCCTGGCGAGCGGTCAGGCGGCAGAAGCCCAACAGTTGCAGGCATCGCGCGAACATTTCTCTACCGAAGACGGACTCTGCAGCAATACGGTCGCCAAGATTTTCCAGGATGACTACGGCTACATCTGGATCGGAACCTGGAACGGACTGTCGCGCTTCGACGGCTTCCACTTCTACAACTACAAGACCGGCAACTCGAGCCGCATCAAAAATCTGCACAACCGCATCTTCGACATGGCCATCGACCAGTCGCAGAACATCTGGCTGCGCATGTACGACGACCGCGTATTCGTGCTCGACCGCCATACAGACAAGATCATCAACCCCTTCGAGCAATATGCAGGCAACGAAGAGTTCAAGACCGACTCGCCGATACTGGTGACCAGTACGGGCGACGTGCTGGTGAGCATCAACGGCACCCACATCTACGTGATGCAGCTGGACCGCCATGGGCTGAAGAGCGAGCAGATTGCGACCGACAGTCTGATCGTGACGAGTATGGCCGAGGGCTATCAGAGCGACATCTGGCTGGGCACCGACAAAGGCATCCGCCGGCTGAACCGCGGCAAGGCCGCTGTAGAGCGTCAGGCCATTCTGCCCGGAGAACATATCACCTGTCTGTACTCCAACGGCTTCAACATGTACGCCGGAACAATCAACGGCGCCATCTATATGTTCTCCAGCGGCAAAGCGCCCACCCTCGTGCGCAAGCCTCTGGGAACAGGCATCATCAGCGTGTTTGTCGACAGTCAGGGGCTCGTCTGGTTCTGCGACGACCGCATGGGCGCTTCCCGCCTGGATCCGACTACGGGCAAGGAGAAATTCTTCGAGCAGCGCGTGCCGGTGCCCGAATACGACGGCCGGGGCGGCTCGTTCAACGAGAACAACGGCACCGTGTGGATACACATGAACCACGGCGGCTACGGCTACTATAACCGCGAGACCGACAATGTGGAATACTTCCACAACGACCCCTCGAACCCCTGGAATCTCTCGAACACGGTGACCTCGGCACTCGAGCTGCCAGAAGGCGTCGTGTGGGAATCGACCAGCCGGCGCGGACTAGAGAAACTTGAGATCCAGAAGAACACCATCGAGCGTAGACGCCCCGTGGCCAATGCCACCTCGACGCTGGAGAACGAAATCCGCGCGATGTATTACGACCCCCAGCGACGACTGCTGCTGCTAGGCAACAAGCACAGCTGCCTGTTCCTCTACTACGACAACGGCCAGCACGCCACGATCACCCACGACTCGAAAGGCGAGAGCTTCGGCAGACTCTACGGCATCTCGAAAGACTCGAAGGGAAACTACTGGCTCTGTTCGAAGGACAAGGGCTTATTCAAGATGTCGCCCAACGGCTCCGGCGGATGGACCATCGAGCACTTCGGCCACCAGGCGGGCAACAACGAGAGTCTGAACAACAACGCGGCCTATATCGCCATCGAGGACAAGGCGGGCAATATCTGGGTAGCAACCTACGGCGGCGGTGTGAACATACTGACCGAGCAGAACGGCAAGCCCGTGTTCCTGCATCCGCAAAACGGTCTGAAAGGCTATCCGAAAGATGCCTTCATGAAAGTGAGGACCATCGAGAGCGACAACGAGGGCAACGTGTGGGCAGGAACGACCGACGGCGTGCTCATCATGTCGTATAAGAACAAGCAGTTCAGCTGTGAAGAGGTGAAGACGCCCAAGGAGAGCGACAAGATGCTGATGAGCAACGACATCATCATCATCAAGCGCGACGCCAAGGGCACGATGTGGGTGGGCACCAACGGCGGCGGCATCAGCTACACCATCGGTAAGGACAAAGAAGGTGCCTGGCTCTTTGACACCTTCGATTCAGGCGACGGTCTGCCTTCGGAAGAAATCCGCAGCATCACCTTCGACCAGCGCGGCAACGCCTGGTTTGCCACCGAGCACGTTATCTGCTCGTTCGACGTCAGCGAGAAGATATTCACCACCTTCTCTACCCTCGACGGTGTCGACGAGACCACGATATCGGAAGGCGGCGCCATCACCATCGGCAACGGCGACCTGCTCTTCGGAACAGTCGACGGCTACTACGTCGTAGACCGCAAGAAACTGATGAACCCTACAGGTTCGCTGCTGAAACTGCAGATTACCGACTTCTTTATCGGCGACGAGATACAGAGTCCGCGCCTGAACGACACCTACGACTACTACGTGCCCCTCAGCAAGCACGTAGAGATTCCGGGCAACAGCCCCAGCTTCGCCTTCCGCTTTGCCGCGCTGAACTATCAGCTGCAGCACCGCGCGGTGTATCAGTATATGCTCGAGGGCTACGACGACGACTGGCAGAACGCCGACAAGAAGCGGCTGGCCTACTACAGCGATGTGCCCGCAGGCACCTATACCTTCAAGGTAAAGGCCTTCCTGCTGGAGTCGCCCGAGAAATACGACCTGAGAACCATCGAGGTCGTCGTCGAGGCATCCAACCTGCTGACGGTGATCACCTGGGGCGTACTCTTGCTCATTGTGGCCATCATCGTACTCCTGATCATGGTGTACCGAAGGCGGCTATCCGGCAAGAAGCGTTAAAAAAAGACAAGGTGGAGCAAGTTTTTCTGGCTTCACCTTTTATGTTTGCCAAATATTTCGTATCTTTGCACCCACATACGGGTCGTGCCGCATAGATCGGGATACTCTACATTATAATAAATCATCGGGACCGTTTCCCTTGCCAATGGCGGGCCACAGTCATCCCCCCCGGGGAGAGCAGTAATGCCGGTGGATTACAACAGCAGGGAGCACCCAAATCGTGTGAAACAGGAGTTTTCACCAAATCATCGGCACGAACCCTTTTTTTATGGAATCTATAGAGTTTTTATTGTGATATGTTTTCTGGAATAATCGAAGAGTTTGCTACCGTTGTAGCGATAGAGAGAGACCGCGAGAATATCGATTTCACGCTGAAATGTTCGTTTGTCGACGAGTTGAAGATCGACCAGAGTGTGGCCCATAACGGCGTCTGCCTGACGGTTGTCGCCATCAAGGACGGCACGTATACCGTGACGGCGATGAAAGAGACGCTCGACCGCACGAACCTGGGGCTGCTGAAGGTGGGCGACAAGGTGAACGTAGAGCGCTCGATGCTGATGAACGGCCGTCTGGACGGGCACATCGTTCAGGGGCACGTTGACGAGACCGCCAAGTGTGTCGCGACGGAAGATGCCGACGGTTCGACCTATTTCACCTTCGAATATCCCGAGAACCGGGAGATGGCGAAGAAGGGCTATTTCACCGTAGACAAAGGTTCGGTAACCGTGAACGGCGTCAGTCTGACCGTCTGCAATCCGACGTCGAACACCTTTCAGGTGGCCATCATCCCCTATACATTCGAGCACACTAATTTCTGCGATATCAAGGTGGGAACGGTTGTCAACCTGGAGTTTGACATCCTTGGGAAATACATTGCTAGACTGCAGCAGTTATAACCCCATCGAGAGCGGCTTGGGCGCCTTGCGGAGCAAAGGCTAGAACAGCAATAATTCAGACGGAGCGGAGATCAGGGTCTCTGCTCCGTGTTGTATCAGGAAATCGCGGTCGCGGAAGCCCCAGAGCACAGAGATACAAGGCAGCCCGCTGTTACGCGCCGTCAGGATATCGACATCGCTGTCGCCCACATAGACGGCTCCCTCCTTCCCTACTCCCAGCTGTCGCAGCGCCTCAAAGACGGTGTCGGGGGCGGGTTTCTTCCGGATGCCTGCAGCCTCGTTTTCACCGATGGCTACCTCGATTGTATCCGGAAAGAAATGCTGACAAAGTTCCTGCGTGGCCGCCATCATCTTATTGCTCACGACCGCCAGACGGGCGCCTCGCGTCTTAAACGTCTTAAGCGTCTTTTCGATTTCTGCGTAAGGCTTAGTGGTGTCGAGCGAATGCGCCATATAGTGCTGGCGGAATGTATTAAATACTTCCTCAAAGTGTTGTGCATCAAAATTCTGGGGTACAGCGCGTTGCATCAGCAACCTGACACCGTTGCCGACAAAGCGTCGCACTTCATCAACCGAACGTTCAGGCAACCCATGCGTACGCAACGCATAATTCGTAGAGGCAGCCAAGTCGCCGAGTGTATCGAGCAGCGTGCCGTCGAGATCGAAGATATATGTTGAATACATAATTATTTACCTTTTACTGCGTGTTATCATCGTGCGTACCTTATTATTATATCGCTCGGCCTTCAGCAGTTCCTCGATGGTGATATGCATGCGATACTTCCAATGGTTGTAAGGATCGCTGGGCACATTGATGCGTTCCTCGCGGACACGCTTCGAGCGCAGCTCCGTATCCATAGCCAGCCAATCCTGCAGGGAGAGCAGACACAGCATCGAGGGGCAATAGAGATGGCGCGCGATGATCTCTTCAGCCAGATGAGCAGGCAAGTGTTCGGGAGCGCGGCCCTGCTTCTGAAGCATCGAGACGTAGTAGCGCTGGGTGCGTTCGGGACTCTCCTCCCACCACAGCCGTAAGGGCGACATGTCGTGGGTAGAGAAGGTGGCAACGCTGCGATAAGGATTACCGTCGAGATGGGTGAACTCGAAGCCGGTCTCCTTCGGCATCGACTGTATCTCGAGGGTCAGGATGCGAAGTTGGTCGAGTACAGGCTGCACGCAGTCGGGCAACATGCCCAGATCCTCCGCACAGCAGAGCATCCGCGTCTGTCCGAAGGTCTCAGAGAGCCGCTTGAGCGCCTGGCTGCCCCAGAAGAGGTTATGACGCTGGTAATAGTAATTGTTGTAGAGCCGCATGAAGGCATCCTTCTCTTCGGCCGTCAGTGCATCGTAGACAGGCTCGTTGTAGACCCCGATGCGCGGGTGATACATCTCAGGCTGTTCGGGATCTTCGAGGAAGAGCACCCCGCTGATGAGCCGATAGAGCCCGTCACGAATCCAGAGACTGTTCTCATCACCCAGTCCCTCGAAATGCCTGCGCACCTTCCGCTGCGTATCGTATTCAGCCTTCAGGTCGTAGAGACCATAACCGCGCGGAATCAGGAAATGTTCCTTCACATAGGCCGCATGAATGCCGAACAGCCGTTCGAGCACGCGGTCGTTTATAAACGGACGGGTGAAGAGATCCTTGCGGAACGAGAGTCCGAAGTACTCAATCTCGCCGACGGTCATCGGAAGTGCCGGGGAAAAATGCCCCAAGAGCCCGAACACCGCATCGCCCGGAATCTCCCAGATGCGGAAGAAACCCAGTACATGATCGATACGGATCGCATCGAAGTATTGCTCCATCCAACGGCAGCGGCGACGGAACCAGGCCGTCAGTTCCTTGCCCCACCGATAGGTTGGGAAGCCCCAGTTCTGGCCATTCTGCGAGAACGCATCTGGCGGGGCACCCGTCTGCGATTTCAGGTGGAAGAGCTTCGGATGGAGACTGGTCTCGGCGCTGTCGCGATTGACGCCGATGGGCACATCGCCTTTGATGACGACACCCTTCTGACGGGCATAATCGGCTGCAGCCTTCAGTTGCAGATGGAGGTGATACTGGATGTAATAGACCAGACTGACAGACATCGCCTCGCCCGCATGGCTGACTGCCCACTGGGCGTATGACTCCAGCCAATCGGCATTATCGTCGAACCAGGTCTTGAACTCCTTCGATTCGAGCACGCTCTTGCCCCTTTCAGCAAACGATTCCTGCACATAAGCCGTCTTTACGCGCTCCACAGCTACGTAGTCGCTATAGCCCAATGCATTCAGTTCCTGCTGTTGGCGCCGATAGGCCGTCATCCGGTCCTTCTTTCTCAACGAGCCGAGGGCCTCGAGGTCGAGATACTGCGGATGAAGGGCGAAAGCCGACACGATGTTATAGGGATAAGAATCGCTCCAGGTATGCGCGACCGACGTATCGTTGACAGGCAACACCTGAATGAACTTCATGCCTGTGGCAACTGCCCAGTCGACCATCCGGCGCAAGTCGCCGAAGTCGCCCACACCGTAGGAATGCTCGCTGCGCAACGAGAATACCGGCACCACGACACCAGCCGCGCGCCAAGTGCGCTCCTTGATGCGAAGATTCTCACCATAGGCCACAAGAACCGTTCCGTCAGGGATACCGACCGGCTGTTCGGAAGGAATCAGACCTTCTGTCGTGCGGTTGTCGCCCTCTTCCCACGTAAGCAACGTATGGGTCTGGTCGTCGACGATCACATATTTATATTCTATGGGTAACGGGATAGCGTCGACATTCACCGAGAGCAGCCAGTCGAAACGTCCCAGATACTCCATCTGGAGATAACGGGCGGGATTCCAGCTGCCCAAAGCAGGATGGCTGCCGATGACGGCCACCGACTGTCCGCGCTGCAGTTGGGGCGCTGACACGCGGAAAAGGATCGTCTTCCGATAGAGCGGCACCCTGAGTGCTTCTACCCGCTCGCCATGCGGCATCAGCTGCGTCGTCAGATAGGCATTGCTGTAGAGATGATACTGCAGCGGGATCTCGCGCCATTGGTCGGCGAGGATATAGTTTTTCGAGGAATCGAAGCAGTAGACACGGGGCACCGCATCCCACTCGCGCCGCAACACATGGCCGTCGGCATCTTCCACTTGATAATAATAGGAGAAAGAGGTTATCGGATGCTGCCTTGACTCAATGGCCGAAGTCTCCAGTTCCCATTGCCACCCGTCGGCAGTCGTCATGAGAAGTTTTCCGATTTTCTCCGTGCGGTCCTGACTTCTGTACGTCAACATCACAACGAGGTTTTCACCCCATTGAGTGCCGTAATGTATGGTAAACTTTAATTTCATATCCAAATATTTTGGTACAAAGATACAAAAAAGTTAGAATTAAGAGTTATGAGTTGAGAGTTTTTTGTATCTTTGCAGCAATTTTTCATGGTTATGATGATGAATAGAAGCAAAAAGAATTATTATCTGGTCGTCGCAGTGCTCTGTCTGGCAGGAATAATCGGCACGTTTGTCTACTACTTTGTGGGCAGCTTCTCCGATTCCGGGAAGACAGAATACGTGTATATCGACACCAACGACAACCTGGACTCCCTGTCGGCCAAATTTTCGCCCTTCGCATCAGGCCGCACCATCACGACGTTCAGGGTTCTTGCACGGCACACGGGTTATGACGAGCATATCAGAACCGGGCGTTTCGCCATCCGGCCCGGGGAGAGCACCGTGACGGTGTTCCGCCATCTGAAGAACGGTTTACAGGAGCCCGTCAAGCTGACGATTCCCGAAAGTAGGACGACAGACCGGCTGGCGGCCTCGCTCTCTCACAAGCTGATGCTGGACAGTACGACGACAGCCATTCTGCTGCGCGACCCATCATACTGCGCCAAACAAGGTTACGATACAGCAACCATCGTCTGCGTATTTGTGCCCAACACCTATGAGGTCTATTGGAACACGTCACTCGACAATCTGATGAAGCGCATGCAGAAAGAGCACGACAACTTCTGGAACGCCGACCGCCAGGCCAAAGCCCGGGCGATAGGACTCACCCCGAATGAAGTGTGCACCTTGGCCAGCATCATCGACGAAGAAACCGCCAACAACGGGGAGAAGCCGATGATCGCAGGCATGTATCTGAACCGGCTGAAGACCGGGATGCCTTTACAGGCCGACCCGACGATCAAGTTCGCACTGAAGGATTTTGCGCTGAAGCGTATCTATCACAACATGCTGACGATCGACAATCCGTATAACACCTATCGTAATACAGGTCTGCCTCCCGGACCGATCAAGATTGCCTCAGTTGCAGGGATCGATGCCGTGCTGAACCGCGTGGACCACAACTATCTGTATATGTGTGCCAAAGAAGACTTCTCGGGCACCCACAACTTTGCTGCCACCTACCAGGAGCACCTGAGGAATGCCAGCAAATATGCACGGGCACTCAACCAGCGCGGAATTAAATAATAAGGTATAATAGCAGGATTCTCAGAAAAAATGTGTAATTTTGCACCCAGATAATTATAGCTATACAATATGGAAGAGAAAAATGTAAATGTAAGTGATGAGAAGAAATCCGTAAGTTTCATAGAACAGAAGGTGAAGGACGACCTTGCGGCAGGTAAGAACGGCGGCAGATTCCAGACACGTTTCCCGCCAGAGCCCAACGGCTATCTGCATATCGGCCACGCTAAGGCCATCGCCATCGACTTCGGTCTGGCCAAGAAATACGGTGGTATCTGTAACCTCCGCTTCGACGACACGAACCCCATCAAGGAAGACACAGAATACATCGAAAGCATCGAAAACGATATCAAGTGGCTCGGGTTCCAGTGGGCCAACGTCTACTATGCAAGCGACTATTTCCAGGAGCTGTGGGATTTTGCCGTCTGGCTCATCCAGCAGGGACGCGCCTACGTCGACGAGCAGAGTTCCGAGGTAATAGCCCAGCAGAAGGGAACGACCACGAGTCCGGGTACCAATAGTCCCTATCGCGACCGTCCTATAGAAGAAAACCTCAAGCTCTTTGAGTTTATGAACAGCGGTAAATGTGAGCCGGGCACACTCGTGCTGCGCGCAAAGATCGACATGGCTCATCCGAACATGCTGTTCCGCGATCCCCTGATCTATCGTGTGCTCAACATTCCCCATATTCGCACAGGTAACAAATGGAACGCTTACCCGATGTATGACTTCACACACGGACAGAGCGACTATCTTGAGGGTGTTACCCACTCGTGGTGTACGCTTGAGTTTGTTGAGCATCGTCCCCTCTATGATCTGTTTGTCACGTGGATGAAGGAATGGAAGGGTGAAACCGACAACATCGAAGACAACCGCCCCCGTCAGACGGAGTTCAACAAACTGAACCTGAACTATACGCTGATGTCGAAGCGTAATCTGCTGGCATTGGTGAACGAGAAGCTCGTCAGCGGCTGGGATGATCCCCGAATGCCGACCATCTGTGGTTTCCGCCGTCGTGGCTACAGTCCCGAGAGTATCGTCAACTTCATCGACAAGATCGGCTACACGAAGATCGATGCCCTGAACGACATGGCCCTCCTGGAGAGCGCAGTCCGCGACGACCTCAACAGCAGAGCTATCCGCGTAAGTGCCGTTCTGAATCCTGTGAAAGTGGTGATTACCAACTATCCCGAAGGACAGGTAGAGCAGCTGACCGCTGTGAATAATCCCGAGAACGAAGCTGACGGCACTCATACAATAGAGTTCAGCCGTGAACTCTGGATCGAGCGCGATGACTTCATGAAAGAAGCCGAGAAGAAATTCATGCGTCTGGCTCCCGGCAAGGAGGTTCGTCTGAAGAATGCCTATATCATCAAGTGTGACGAGGAACATCCCTGCGACGAAGATGAGAACGGCAATGTGACGACCATCTACTGTACCTACGATCCTGAGTCGAGAAGCGGTCTGCCCGGTTCCAACAGGAAGATCAAGGGAAAGACGCTTCATTGGGTGAGTTGCGAACACGCCGTCAAGGCTGAGGTTCGTCTCTACGACCGCCTCTGGAAGGTAGAGAATCCTCGCGACGAGTTGGCTGCCATCCGTGAAGCCCAGAACTGCGATGCCGTCACGGCAATGAAGCAGATGATCAACCCCAACTCGCTGAGCGTTCTGAAAGACTGCTATATCGAGCCTTACGCAGCAGCCATGAAACCGCTTACTTATCTGCAGTTCCAGCGTATCGGATACTTTACGCCCGACTCAGATTCCACACCAGAGAAGCCAGTCTTCAACAAGACCGTAGGACTTAAAGTTTGATAATGACCGATAACGAGGAGTATTTCAAGAGCAAGGGTTTTCAGAAACTCCTGAAGCAATACGAAGCGTCAGTCAAGTCTGGGCAGCCTATCTATATGGATGCCGATGATTTGGCTGACATTGCTGACTATTACCAGTATAACGGGAAAATGGCTGATGCCGACGCCGCTATCAACCTCGCGTTGGAATACAACCCAGATGCCGTAGGCCCGTTGCTTTACAAAGCCCGCGAGGCACTCTCCCGTCGCGACTTCGACAACGCGAGAGCCTATGCAGAACGGATGGAAGCTGTAGATCATCTGGAAGCCCTCTATTTCAAAGGAGAGATTCTGATTGCCGAAGAAAAGGTTGAAGAGGCTGACGAACTGTTCCGTGAACAGATGAAGGAAATAGAGTCCGACGAACTCATGGATTATGTCTATGATGTCGCCAGTCTCTTTTTCGACTACAATTGTTTCAATAAGGCTTTCGAATGGGTAGCCCGTTCGCAAGGCGATGACTCCGACGACTTCAAGGAACTGATGGCCCGCACGCTCTTCGGACTCGGCAAATACAAGGATAGCGAGCGTATCTTCAACGAGTTGATTGATCACGACCCCTACTCCACCCGCTATTGGATTGCATTAGCAAGCGCCCAGTTCATGAACGAAGACTATCAGTCGGCAATCACCAGCAGCGAATATGCTATCGCCATCGATCCCAATGATCCCGACAGTGTGCTGTCAAAAGCCAACAGCCTCTATAATCTCGAGAACTACGAATCGGCACTCACCTACTATCAGCGTTATTCTCAAATATTGGAGGACGACGAGTTCGGCTACTTGCATCAAGGAACCTGCCTCGTCAATCTCGGACGATTCGAAGAAGCAGCCAAGGTGCTGCAACAGGCCGAGAAACTGGCCAACGGCGATTCTCCCTATATGACCGAAATCTATCAGGAGCTATCCTTCACCTTTAGCGAGCTTCACGATCCCGATCGCGCCGTCAGTTATATCGACAAGACGAAGGATCTGGATTGTGATCACGTCAACATGGAGATTATCCGAGGACATATCCTGCTGGCAAATAAACGTAGTCAAGAAGCTGAGGAAGCATTCAAAAATGCCCTCAAATTATGCAACAATGCCCCGCACGCCATCTTGCGCATTATCGTATCCCTTTACGATAACCATTATGTGTATCCGGCATATCTCCTTCTGAAGCCTTTCCTGAAGCATGCTAAAGCAGATTGGAAAGACGGTTATTCGTACATGGCACTCTGCTGTATGGATCTGCACAAAAAGAAGGAATTTCTGCAATACGTAAAACTCGGTTCAGAAAAGAATCCGAAGGAAGCCAGGCTTGTACTCGGTTTTCTGTTCCCTGAAGGTATGAAGCCTTCGGAATATTATGACTATTTGGTTAAAAAATTCGAACATAGATAATTATGGGTTTTATTACAAATATATTAAACAGTTTAGGTTGGTATCCGACTATTTTCATTCTGATGCTTCTGGAAAGTACAGTTGTGCCGGTCCCGTCAGAATTTGTTGTCACACCAGCCGCCTATCATGCTGCCAGCGGTTCGCTGAACGTTTTTCTCGTTGTCCTCTTCGCTACATTGGGAGCTGACATCGGTGCCAGTATCAACTATTTCGTCGCCCTCTACGTGGGGCGCCCAGTCGTCTATAAGTTTGCCAACAGCAAATGGGGAAAGATGTGTCTGCTCAACCAGGAAAAGGTCGAGCGAAGTGAGAAATACTTTGACGATCACGGTATTGCCGCTACGTTGACGGGCCGATTCGTTCCTGTCATCCGCCACTTGATTTCCATCCCTGCAGGACTAGCCCGGATGAACTACGGCAAGTTTCTACTCTTCACCACGATTGGTGCAGGAGGCTGGCATAGTGTATTGGCAGCATTAGGCTGGTATCTGCATACCATTGTGCCAGAAGAGCAGCTCAACGACAAGATCAGCGAATATGCGGAATACATCAAGATTGCTATCTTGGCATTGCTCGTTCTTGCGGTTGTTTACTTCTCCGTAAAGACCTGGATGAAGAAAAAGAAGCAGAATTAAGATATAATATGCAATTATTTCGCTTAAAAATTCTTTTTTCTTAAAAGAATTGCATATCTTTGCACATTATTATCATCAATTCACATTATGGCGAAGACAAACAATCATCTGGTTATTATGGCAGGCGGCGTAGGCAGTCGCTTCTGGCCGATGAGTACAGCGGAGAATCCGAAACAGTTCATTGATGTTTTGGGCGTTGGGAAGACATTGCTCCAGTTGACAGTCGAGAGATTCGGCAATCTGGTAAAGCCCGAGAACATCTGGGTCGTGACAAATCAGAAATATTCAGACATCGTAAAAGAGCAACTGCCTGACATTCCTTCCTCCAACATCCTTTGTGAACCCTGTCGCCGTAACACGGCTCCCTGTATCGCTTATGTCAGCTGGCGTATCAAGTCGAAAGACCCCAAGGCCAACGTTGTCGTTACCCCAAGCGACCATATCGTGACGAATCCGGCCGAGTTCCAACGGGTCATTAAAGAATGTATGGTTTTCACAGGTGAGACCGACGCTATTGTCACCTTGGGCATGAAGCCCAATCGTCCGGAAACAGGCTATGGCTATATTCAGGCAGACTTAAGTACCAGTTCACTCCGCAACAAAGAAATCTTCAGAGTAGACTCTTTCCGCGAGAAGCCTAATCTGGAGACAGCAAACGAATATATTAAAAAGAACAACTATTTCTGGAATGCGGGCATCTTTATCTGGAACATCAACACCATCGTCAACGCATTCCGCGTTTATCAGCCCTCAATGGCGAAGCTGTTCGAATCGCTGCTTCCCGTCTACGGTACAGATAAAGAACAGGAAGAGATCAACCGCTTATTCCCAGAATGCGATAACATCTCCGTCGACTATGCCATTATGGAGAAAGCCGAAGAGATCTTCGTCTGTCCTGCCGATTTCGGCTGGAGCGATCTCGGCACGTGGGGTTCCCTTCAGATACAAAGCAAGAAGGATATCTACGGCAATGCCTGTATCGGGCAGAATATCGCAATCTTCGAAAGCCACAACTGTATTATTCACACGACGCAGGAAAAGAAAGTGGTTATTCAGGGACTTGACGGCTATATCGTAGCAGAAAACAACGACACGCTCTTAATTTGCAAACTTTCAGAAGAACAGCGCATTAAGCAGTTCTCTGGTGAAAACTAAATAAATATGGATAATAAGAAAGTTGCTCTTATTACAGGTATTACAGGCCAGGATGGCTCATACCTAGCTGAATTCCTCATTGAGAAAGGTTACGAGGTTCACGGCCTTTTACGCCGTTCCTCATCTTTTAATACAGGGCGTATCGAGCACCTCTATCTCGATGAGTGGGTGAGAGATATGAAGAAGGCCCGTCTGGTAAATCTGCATTGGGCAGATATGACGGATTCTTCTTCTTTGATTCGCATTATCGGCGAGACGCGTCCGACAGAAATCTACAACCTCGCAGCTCAGAGTCATGTAAAGGTCTCATTCGATGTGCCTGAGTATACAGCCGATGTCGATGCCACAGGAGTACTCCGTCTGCTGGAAGCTGTACGCATCTGCGGTCTTGAGAAAACTTGTCGCATCTATCAGGCTTCAACTTCCGAACTTTACGGCAAGGTACAGGAAGTTCCTCAGAGCGAAACGACCCCGTTCTATCCCCGTAGCCCCTACTCAGTAGCCAAACTCTACGGTTTCTGGATCATGAAGAACTACCGCGAGTCTTACGGCATGTACTGCTGCAATGGTATTCTCTTCAACCATGAGAGTGAGCGTCGCGGCGAGAACTTCGTAACACGAAAGATCACGTTGGCCGCTGCCCGTATCGCCCAGGGGTATCAGGACAAACTCTATTTGGGTAATCTGAACTCACTTCGCGACTGGGGTTATGCCAAAGACTATATCGAGTGCATGTGGCTGATTCTTCAGCAGCCAGAACCCGATGACTTCGTGATTGCTACTGGTGAGTATCATACTGTTCGTGAGTTTGCTACCCTAGCCTTCAAGGAGGCAGGCATCGAACTCGATTGGCGAGGTGATGGTGTTGATGAGAAGGGATACGATAAGGCTACGGGTAAGGCTTTGGTAGAGGTTGATCCGAAGTACTTCCGTCCTGCAGAGGTTGATCAGCTGTTGGGTAATCCTGCAAAGGCTAAAGCCAAACTCGGCTGGAATCCTCAGAAGACCTCTTTCCCAGAACTCGTTAAGATTATGGTTCAGCACGACATGAAGTTCGTTAAGAAATTATTCATCAAAGCCCAGATGGAAGAATGAGTTTAGACAAGACAAGTAAAATATATGTAGCGGGACACCACGGACTTGTGGGTTCCGCTATTTGGAATAATCTCCTTCAGCGCGGTTATACGAATCTAGTGGGTCGTAGTCACAAGGAGCTCGACCTCACGGATCAGGTTGCAGTCAAAAGGTTCTTCGATGAAGAGTGTCCCGATGCTGTCGTACTGGCAGCAGCTTTTGTAGGCGGCATCATGGCCAACTCACTCTATCGTGCCGACTTCATCATGATGAACATGAAGATTCAGTGCAACGTCATTTCTGAAGCATACGCTCACGGTGTAAAGAAACTGCTTTTCTTAGGTTCTACATGTATCTATCCGAAGAATGCACCTCAGCCCATGAAGGAGGATTGCCTGCTGACATCTCCACTGGAATACACCAACGAAGAGTATGCCATCGCAAAGATTGCGGGTCTGAAGATGTGTGAGAGTTATAATCTGCAATACGGCACCAACTACATTGCCGTGATGCCGACAAACCTCTATGGTCCTAACGACAATTTCCACTTGGAGAACTCACATGTGATGCCAGCCATGATGCGAAAGATCTATCTGGCCAAACTGATTCATGATGAGGAATGGGACAAGATTGCCATCGATTTGAACAAACGTCCTGTCGAGGGCGTAACAGGCGAAGGTCTCAATGGTCAATGGTCAATGGTAAATCGAAAAAACGCCCTCAGCGTTTTGGCAAAATACGGTATATATAATAATAAGGTGGTACTCTGGGGAACAGGCACCCCACTCCGCGAGTTCCTCTGGAGCGAGGATATGGCAGATGCTTCCGTCCATGTGTTACTGAATGTTGACTTCAAGGATGTAATTGGCATCGAGAAATATTCCTCCGTTCATTATGGGGCTTCTACCAATGGTGCAGTAGACCGCAACCATTCTGCAGGTCGCGGTGGAGCTATCCCATCACTAGGCGAGATCCGGAATTGCCACATCAATGTGGGCACAGGAAAAGAACTCACCATTCGCGAACTCTCGCAGCTTGTCGTGAAGGCTGTCGGTTTCGAGGGCGAAGTGGAGTTTGATGCCTCCAAGCCTGATGGTACGATGCGCAAACTCATCGATGTTTCGAAACTACACTCACTCGGCTGGACCCACAAAGTTGAAATTGAGGATGGCGTTGCCAAACTATTTGAATGGTATCGCCAAAGTCTACAATAAAAAAGCCCGCATCTAGCGGGCCTTTTTATTGAATATATCTCAGTTTGATTAACGCTTGATCTTGCTCTCAAGCGTTTCTTTCCAAGCCGCATAAGCAGCCTGATACTCAGCACGATGAGCGGCATCCGGCTCAATCACCTGAAGTTTATCAAGTGAAGCGAAGGCTTCATCAGCATTTGCATAGATACCTGCACCGATACCAGCGCCCTTAGCTGCGCCAACAGAACCATCAGTGTCATAGAGTTCAATGGTTGCACCACTCACACCAGCCAGCGTATCACGGAACAATGGGCTCAGGAACATATTAGCCTTACCTGCATGGATCTTCTTGATATCCATACCCATCTGCTGCATAATCTCCATACCATAGCAGAAAGAGAATACGATACCCTCCTGGGCTGCACGAACGAGATGGCCCTTATGATGCTTATTGAAATTCACACCGTTAATAGAACAGCCGATTTCCTTATTCTCCAGCACGCGCTCAGCACCGTTTCCGAATGGGATAATTGTCACGCCTTCACTGCCGATGGGTACAGAAGCTGCCAAATCGTTCATCTCGGCATAGCCAATCTCCGGCGTTATGTTACGATGAGTCCAGGCATTCAAGATGCCAGTACCGTTGATGCAAAGCAGTACACCAAGACGAGTCTGGTCTGCTGTATGGTTCACGTGAGCGAAAGTATTTACACGACTCTGCTTATCGTAGTTAACCTCACCCAGCACACCATAAACCACACCTGAGGTACCAGCTGTAGCAGCAATCTCACCAGGATTCAGCACATTCAACGACAATGCGTTGTTCGGCTGGTCACCACCACGATAGGTAATCGGAGTTCCAGCTTTTAGCCCCATCTCGGCAGCAGCCTCCGCACTCACCACACTCTGCTCAGCAAAGGTCGGAACGATGTCTGCAATCAATGAACTGTCAAAACCATAGTACTTCATCAGGAAGTCAGCCACCTGGTTGTTCTTGAAGTCCCAGAACATACCCTCAGAAAGACCACTAACTGTCGTATTAGCGACACCACTCAGGCGCATAGCGATATAGTCACCAGGCAGCATCACCTTATATATATTATTATATACATCAGGCTCATTTTCCTTAACCCATGCCAACTTTGCTGCTGTAAAATTACCTGGAGAGTTGAGCAGATGACTCAGGCACTGATCACCACCAAGGTCTTTGAAAGCCTTTTCGCCATAAGGTACAGCACGTGAATCGCACCAAATGATTGATGGACGGAGCGCTTTAAGATTTTTGTCTACACATACCAGACCATGCATCTGATACGAAATGCCAATCGCCTTGATTTCCTCAGCTGTAGCACCAGACTCAGCCATAATTTTCTTCAGACTCAACTTGGCATTATCCCACCACATCTGGGGATCCTGCTCTGCCCATCCAGCCTTTACAGCCATAATGGGAGCCTCCTTCTCGGGGAAGAAAGCTGTTGCTACACACTTGCCGCTGTCGGCGTTAACCAATGATGCCTTTACTGATGAGCTACCGACATCAAAACCTAATAAATATCTGTTTGCCATATTACAATAATAATTGTCTATTTATAGTACGGTTTACGTGCAAATTTCCCTATTTTTTTTAAATCAGACAACTTTTTCTAGAAAAAAAATCATTTTTTTACGATAATTTGAGCACAATTAAAATATTTTGTTTACCTTTGCACACTAGATAACGTTATTTTAGAATAAATACATTTCATATATGAAGAAGAAAATACTAATACTTGACGACAAAGAGACTATTGCAAAAGTGCTCTCTATCTATTTGATGAGCGACTACGATGTGCAATGGTTACCTGATGGCTTGCAGGGAGTTAAGTGGCTCCAGGCAGGCAATACGCCTGACCTCATCATCTCTGACATCCGTATGCCAGGCATGCGCGGAGACGATTTCCTGGAGTGGATAAAGCAGAATGAGCTCTTCCAGCATATCCCTGTGATCATGCTATCCAGTGAGGACTCTACGAGTGAGCGTATCCGACTGTTGGAGATTGGTGCTGAAGACTATATTGTTAAGCCTTTCAACCCAATGGAACTTAAAATTCGAGTCAAGAAGATTATTCCTTAATCAGACTGACGTTGTTATAATATGATAGGTGTAGTATATTTAGGTAATAATCCGGAAACTCAAGAGCGGTTGAAGTATATTCCTGGGCGATTGGTACAATACACCACCAATTATAAGGAAACCGCTTCTGCATGTGCTCCTCATGTCCGCAATGAGCATTTTATCGTTTTCTACGAGCAGAATGTTCAGGCTGAGGATATTACCGCTATCACCTATATTAAAAAGAGAAATAAGAATGTCTACATCATCCTGCTCACCCACCAGTTGACGCTCGACGACAGGAAGATGTACCAGAAGTGCGGCATCAATGACACCGTCGATGCCAATGCTTCCATCACAGAACTTAATAAGAAGATACAGTTTATTGCCGATCGTGAAGGCATGCTGTTCGACGATGCTCCATCAAAGCATCGTATTCTGCGTTTCAAGATACCTCTTTGGAAACGTCTTTTCGACATTTTCTTCTCTTTATTGGCCATCATCCTCCTTTCTCCGGTCTTCATCTTAACGGCTATTGCCATCCGATTGGAGAGTAAGGGGCCGATTATCTTTAAGTCAAAACGAGTCGGTACCAACTATACCGTCTTCAATTTCCTGAAGTTCCGCTCCATGTATGCGGATGCTGAACAGCGGTTAAAGGAAGTGGCCAAGGAGGCCGGTAATCAATATGCCGAGAAAGAGGAGGAAAAGGAAGAAGAGAAAGATCATCAGAGCGTGATTACAGCTCCGCTTGGTGAAGAGGCAGAAATGATGATGATGGACATGGGCATGGAGTCCGACATGATGATCAGCGACGATGAGGTAATGCTTGTCGGCGATGATTTCGTTGTGGCTGAATCCGATTTCAACAAAGAGAAAGAAGAAGAGAACAATAACGCATTCGTCAAGATTGAGAACGACCCGCGTATTACTAAAGTAGGTAAGTTTATCCGTAAATATAGTATTGACGAACTGCCACAGTTGTTCAATATTCTGAAGGGCGACATGTCCATCGTAGGCAATCGCCCGCTACCTCTGTATGAGGCAGAGAAACTCACCGTAGATTCCAGCATCGATCGTTTCATGGCTCCTGCAGGACTCACTGGCCTTTGGCAGGTTGAAGAGCGTGGAAAAGGGGGCATGATGTCAGCCGAAGAACGTAAGCAACTGGATATCACCTACGGACAGACCTACAATTTTGCGTTAGACATGAAGATTATCTTCCGTACGCTGACTGCATTTATTCAGAAAGAAAACGTTTAAAGAACCATATAGACCATTATTAATATGAACAAATTAAAAAGACTGCTATTCTTAGTTGTAGCGTCAGGAATCGGCTCAACAGCTTTCGCCCAATTCGACGAGAGTGGTATTGCTGCCGGCTTCTTTGATTCCAGTAATGATAAGGAAATCAATTTCTCTGAGTTCCATCTGCCCCCTTTGGCTATTCTGTTTGAAAATGCGAAATCAACTCCACAAATCATGTCTTTAGAAAAAGCCCGTGAAATTGCCCAGGCTGAAGTAGCTAAGCAGAGACGTCACATTTTTTCATATCTGACAGCACATGCAAGCTATAGTTGGGGTAAAGGTGATATTTGGGGTAACAACTCTACCTCGTATAATCACATGATATACCAATATCAAGGAACAGAACAATCTTATTGGAATTTAGGTGTCAATTTGGCTTTACCTTTTGAAGACATTCTAGACTTGACGGCAGGTGTTAAACGTAAGAAGATGGAAGTAGATCAAGCTGTTTTAAATAAAGATATTGCATATGACCAATTAAAGCTTCAAATCGCGACATTATACGTAAAAATTACCAATAACCTTGTTTCTTTAAAAACTTTAGGTGAAGGAGCTGCAGCTTATCAAGGAGCTGGTGCGTTAAATCGTGAAGATTTTGAAAACGGAAATATGGATATTGAAGAATATGCATATACAAAATTACGAGAAAGTGGGCAGGTGTCGGGTTATCAAAATTTGCAGACTGAAATCACAACAGACATTTTGACTTTAGAAATCATTACACATACGCCAATTATCACGAATTCTACTACTGAGATTACACTTGATAAGAGTATTCACAAATCTGACAAGGAAATCGCTAAAGAAAATAAAGCTGTTGAAAAGCGAATCAAAAAAGCCGCAAAAGAAAACGAGAAGAAAACTAAAGCTTTAGAAAAGGCTGAAAGAAAAGCCGAAAAGGCAGTAGCTAAAGCAGAAAAAAACAGAAATAATAACAATTAAAGAAGTAAATGCTATGGATTTATTCAGATATATCGTTAGGTTTTTATACAAGATTCGTTGGTATTTGATTATTTTACCTTTAATTGCATTGGTTGTAGCTTGGTTTATGACTCGCAACATGGAGCGTATTTATGATGCGAATACTACCATCTATACGGGTATGATTACCGGTTATAATATTGAAGGTGGTATTGGGTCTGCTGGTGGCCAGTCTCAGACCAACATGACCAACTTAATGCTGTTAATTACCACAGATGTAACCATCCATGAGGTCTCGTTGCGTTTGTTTGCTCGCTGCATGATGTATGGTAACGTGAATAAAGATAACAACTATATTTCCGCTGAACATTTCCGTCAGCTCAACAATAGTGTTCCTGCCGATGTCAAAGCATTAATTAATCATAACAGCGAAAACGCAACATATGCCAACTTAAAAGCATATGAACGGCCATCACAAGATAACTATATTTTTGGATTGTTGAACTACAACCAGTGGTTTGGCATTAATAATATTACGAGTCGCTTGAAAGTTGTACAGCTTCAAAGGAGTGATATTATTGATATAGGGTATTCCTCTAATGATGCTGGTATTACGTACAATACTTTGGACATCCTGAATGAAGTATTTGCTCGCCAATATGCTCAGTTACGCTACGGTGAAACCAACAATGTCATCAAGTTCTTCGAACGCGAAGTGGCTCGTCTTTATCGTATCCTTACCGGAGCGGAGGATGATTTGATCCGCTATAACGTTGAAAAACGTATTATAAACTATGGTGAACAAACTAAAGCGTTAACAGGTCTTGATGCCACTCAACAAACATCAGATAATAATCTTTTAAAGAATCAAACAACAACACGTGCTTTGATGGATTATTTGGAGCGTCAACTCGGAGATCGTGCGAAAATCATAAAAGCCAATAAGGAATTTACAAATCAAATCACAGATATTTCGCGTATACAATCCCGTATATCAAACCTACGATTAATGAATAGTGAAGGCAACGAAAGCAATGTTGAATCGCAATTAGAATTAGCCAAGGCAGAACGAATGCTTCAGGATGCCACTAACAATGTTCGTGGCCTTGTAAAAGATATTGAGGCTGGAACTTATAGCACAGAAACAGGTGTTAAAGCAAATGACATGATTGCCAGATGGTTGGATCAAGTTTTATTACTAGAAAAGACGAAAGCAGAACTCGGTGCACAAGACATTATGCGCCAAAAATTGGATAAACAGATTCTCTATTATGCACCAATTGGAGCAACTTTAGGCCGAAAAGAGCGCCATATTGGTTTTATTGAAGGTAACTACATGGAAATGTTGAAAGCTTTGAATGCAGCCCGTCTCCGTCAAAAGAACTTACAGATGACGACTGCAACATTGCGCGTACTCAATCCACCAATGTTCCCGATGAATGCTCAACCAACTAACCGATTGATGATATTATTAGGTGCATTCCTGTTAACGTTCTTGATGACTGCAATGTATTTCTTTATCATTGAACTGCTTGATCGTACATTACGTGACCGCATGCGTTCCGAACGAATTACTAAGGTACCTGTTATGGGATGCTTCCCGAAGGAGAGTACATTACGCTACCGCCGCTTTAATAAAACCATAGCTGACATGGCATTACGTCAGTTAAGCAAATCCCTTCTGCCCCACTTTAAAGAGGGGCAGCAGAACGTGCTCAACTTGCTATCTACAGATGCCGCTAATGGTAAAAGTTATATTGCACAAGAATTAGAGAATTATTGGATTTCAATAGGTCTGCAGGTGCGACGTTTAACCTATGATGAAGATTTCTTGGCAGAAGATAGTCGTTTCATTTTGGCCAAGAACATCAAAGACATCTGCCCAGACATTTTGCCGAACGAAATTGCCATAATAGAATATCCAAATTTAGATGACCACTCTATTCCGCCGGCATTGCTAAACATGGGAACAATCAATTTAATGGTAACACGAGCTAACCGTACATGGAAAGATGTCGACCAGAAAGCATTAAAAGAATTAGAAGATCTTTTAGAAAACAAAGATTCACTCTATATGTATTTAACAGAAGCTCAGCGTTATGCCGTAGAAGAGTTTGTCGGCCAACTGCCGCCGTACACTAAGTTTAATAACTTTGTATACCGCATGTCGCAAATGGGACTGACTGCAGTAGAAAATTCCCATGCCAAGTAAACATGACAGGATTTGTAAGATCATACACCCATGAACATGGAGGAAGAGTAGCAATACTCTTTCTCCTGTTTTTGCTGGCTATATACATTTTTATAACTTCTGGTTTTACAGGATTTGCCATTGTATGTGCCATACCATTAATTGTTATATGTGCTTATATCTCATTTAGATGGTCATACATAGTGTTTTGGACCCTCATCATTGTTAATTATAATTTACAATTCTTCAATTTCAATGAATGGTTACCTAGCGGAGTTCCACTTTCCATTTACAACGAATTACTTGAGATTACACTTATTGCAATCGCCATTATAGATATCAGGAAAGATCATCATTGGGGAAGATCTATAAATCTCATGTTTTTCGCTGTTTTTATTTGGATTATATTATGTGTATTAGAAGTCTTTAATGACACATGCAGTTTAGGAATTAATGTAGGTGCCTGGTTTGCAGGATTCAGACTAATTGCATTCCAGTTACTCTATTTTATCCTTATCTTTTCTCTCTACATTAATTCACCTGAAATGCTGACAAAATATTTGAAGGTATGGGCATGGTTGTCACTATTTTCTGTATATTGGACATTTAAACAAAAATACATAGGTTTAAATCCTATTGAAAATGCACGTATTCATGCATATGGAAGTACTCACTATGTTAATGGCATTATACGATATTGGTCAACATTTTCAGATGCAGCCAATTATGGATGTAATGCAGCTGCAACTTCAGTAACATTTTTACTGATTGGTTTAACTTCCAAATTTACAAAAGAACGCATTTTCTTCATCATAGTTGGTCTATTGGTGCTATGGGGAATGTTTCAATCGGGCACACGAGTGGCCTTGGCATGTTTCTTTGCAGGTTTAATAGTATACATTGTATTATCTAAATCTGTTAAATTTGCTATTCCTATCATAGTTTTTGGACTTGTTGCGTTCATTTTGCTTGCTTTCACAAATGTTGGTCAGGGAAATGCCCAAATCCGCCGAATGAGATCAGCATTTAATAAAAATGATGCTTCTGCTTCTGTCCGCGATAAAAACCAAGCTACAATGGCAAAATATCTGAAAGATGCCCCATGGGGAATTGGGATTGGTATTCGCAGCGGAGACGTTCCTGCAAATAACAAATATGTTGTTATGTCTAATATTGCACCTGATTCCGAATATGTATATATGTGGATACACACAGGTAAAATTGGATTAACCGTATTCCTCATATCTATGTTTATTATGTTAGCAGGTGCGTGTTGGATAGTTCTCTTCAAAATAAAGAATAAATCTTTATCTGGCATAGGATCTGGGTTTTGTTGTGCTTTTGCAGCCATGCAACTTGGTGCATACGGGAACCAGGTGTTATACCAATACCCTAATGGTTTAATATTTTTTGGTGGCATAGCAATTGTATACTTATTACCCTATCTTGAAAAAGATTGGGAGGTCTATGAACAAGCAAGATTAGCTAAACAAGAAGAAAGAAAACGATTAAAACTTGAAAAGAAACTTGCATCAAGAGTGTGAACTATCCATTATCACCATCAATTACAACGGGCTGAAAGATACCTGTGCATTGATTGAGACCATCCCCTTCAATGACAAAATGGAGGTGGTTGTGGTTGATAATGCTTCAAAAAATGATGAAGGTTCTGAAATACGGAAGAGATTTCCATTCGTCACAATCATTAAGAGTGAAAAGAATCTCGGATTTGCTGGCGGTAATAACCTTGGGATCAAGGCTTCCAGAGGAAAGTATTTATTTCTTATTAACAACGATACCTTTTTTAAAGAATTCAGTGTTCAAGCTCTCATCGACAGATTAGAAACTTCTACGAAAATTGGTATTGTATGTCCAAAGATACGATTCGCCTGGGGAAATAACCCAATCCAATATACAGGCTATACACCTCTATCGAAAATAACTGTCCGAAACCAAGCCATTGGTTTTGGAGAAGAAGATAAAGGCCAATACGAAACTGCCCACCCCACCCCATACGCCCATGGAGCAGCAATGCTGATTAAACGAGAAGCTTTGGAAAAAGTTGGCCTCATGCCTGAATGCTATTTCCTCTATTATGAAGAATTAGATTGGTCAATGATGTTCACAAGGGCAGGTTATCAAATCTGGTATGAACCTACATGTACCATCTATCATAAAGAAAGTCAAACAACGGGGCAAAATAGTCCTGTGCGATCCTATTATATTACTCGCAATCGTCTTCTATTAGTGAAACGAAACTACAAAGGTTTTTATAAGTATTTGGCATACATTTATCTTATTGGATTAGTTATTCCAAGAGATATATTTAAGACTGGATTAAAGGGGCAATACGGACTATTAAAGGCTACTCTAAAAGGTACTCAACATTTTTTCAAATCTCATTTATCAATTAACGAAATATGAATTATTGGTTTATTCTATATATCATAGATGGGGGGTTGTTCATTATTACTGCAGGCACAGTATTTTATTTGGGCATCTTCGCAATCGCTTCATTTATCAACCGCACCCATGAGTCACCTCGCACAAAAAAGCAAAATCGCATTGTTGTATTAATTCCATCTTACAAGCAAGACAATGTCATAGAGCAAACAGTTATTTCTGTATTAAGCCAAGCCTATCCGCAACGAATGTTCGACGTGACAGTAATCTCTGATCATCAAAGCGAAATGACGAATATGCGTTTGGCTCAATACCCAATCACACTATTGACGCCAAACTTTGCAGAAAGTACAAAAGCGAAATCACTCCAATATGCCATTCTGAATCTCCCAGAATTTAAAATCTATGATATAGTCCTAATACTGGATGCAGACAATATCATTGAACAAGATTATTTACAAAAGGTAAATGATGCATTTGAGATTGCAGCCACGAAAGCTATCCAAACACATCGGATCTCAAAAAACAGAGATACTACAGTAGCTCGATTAGGTGCTATTTTTGAAGAAATCAATAATGCAATTTTCCGCCGTGGTCATATCAATATGGGACTCTCTTCTGCATTAGCAGGCTCCGGAACCGCCTACGATTTTAATTGGTTCAAAGCAAATGTTATGAAGACCAAAACGGCGGGTGAAGACAAAGAGTTGGAGGCTCTCTTATTAAGACAGGAAGTATTTATAGACTACTTTGAAGATATCTATATCTATGGCGAAAAGAAGCGTACAACCACGAAACTGAATCAACAACGTGGTCGTTGGGTTACTCAACAATTCCAAAATGTTATTAGAAACATCAAATTCTTGCCTGGTGCTATTTTCAGAAAACAATACGACTTGGCAGACAAAATCATTCAATGGATGCTACTACCCCGTACAACAATGATGGGTATCATGATATTAATGAGCATTATTCTACCATTTATCTATATGACCCTCGTCATTAAATGGTGGATATTAACAGCTATTGTTTTATTCATCTTTGCGCTAGTAACTCCTGATTATTTGATTGATGAGGTCTGGGAAAACTCCTTCCTACGCTCTCCATTTACCAACCTTTGGAAAAAGATAAGAGGCGCCAAAAAGAAAACTATTAAGAAATGATTTGGACAATAATACATATAACCGAAATCATCCTTTGGTGCATTATAGCATGCTCAGTTGCTTATGTCGTTTTTTTTGCTATTATTTCTCTATTTTATGAGAAAAAAGATGACATAGCCATTCATGCATCTGCTCTTAGCAACCGTATGGCGAAATTTTTGATTTTGTACCCTGCCTACAAAGAAGATCGTGTCATCATCAATGCTGTAGAACAATTTCTATTACAACACTATCCAACTGATCTCTATACTGTTGCTGTCATTTCTGACCACATGCAACCAGAAACCAATGAGATTCTTAAGAGAATGCCTATCACCCTCCTAACACCGACTTTTGAAAAAAGTTCTAAGGCAAAGGCCATGCAATATGCTATCAACGAGGTTAAAGGGGATTTTGATAATGTGGTAATCTTGGATGCAGATAATGTAGTCCGTCCAGATTTCTTATCACAATTAAATGTCCTATGCACCATTTACGATGCCATTCAGTGCCATCGATGTGCCAAGAATGCAAATAATGATGTCGCCGTATTAGATGGTGCCAGTGAAGAGATTAACAACACTATTTTCCGCAAAGCCCATAATCGCCTTGGCCTCTCTTCTGCTCTTATCGGTTCAGGCATGTGTTTCAGCTATGAGCTATTTAAGAAGAACGTATTCCAACTGAGCACAGCTGGAGAAGATCGTGAAATGGAAGCCCTCCTACTCCAGCAAGAGGTCTTTATCAAATATGCACCAGATATTCATGTCTTCGATGAGAAGGTGAGCAGTCAGGACAATTTCCAACGTCAAAGAATGCGCTGGATGACGGCTCAGATTCAAAGTCTATTAAGCAACCTACCAAAAATTCCAGAAGCCATAATTCACGGCAAAATAAACTTCATTGATAAAACGATACAGCAGGCACTAATCCCACGTTCAATCTTGATTGTCATACTTGCTTGTATCTCCATATTAATGACAATATTTTATCCATATTGGTGTGAAAAATGGTGGATTCTTTTGGGAGCCTTGACAATTTCCTTATTTATTGCCCTTCCAAGACAATTGCGTTTCAGTTCTCTCGCCAGAGTATTTGCTATACCAGGCCTTGTTTTACGGATGCTTAAAAATATCTTGCATATAGATCGCAAAAACACAGACTTCATTCACACAGAACATAGTTCATAAACATCCTTTTTTTAGCAACAGTACAAGCTAGTTGTATAAAAATAATTAAAAGCCACATAAATTAGTCATTGCAAAACATTTTTGTATAAACAAACTTGTTTAAATCAAAAAATAAATGTATATTTGCACCCAAAACACTGTTTTGTATGAAACATTTATTAATCATAGGAGCACGCGGATTTGGCCGTGAAGTCTACGATCTGGCCATGGACTGCATTAAAGCTGGTGCCAACTTTGACATCAAGGGCTTTCTCGATGACAAGAAAGATGCTTTGGAGGGTCTAGGTGTCTACCCTCCGATTGTTTCTTCTGTTGAAGACTATATTGTACAAGAAAACGATATATTTACTTGCGGGTTGGGAGTACCAGAATGGAGGAGATTCTATACTGAGATGATTTTAGCTAAAGGAGGGCAATTTGTTACTTTAATAAGTCCTAAAGCAATTATTCGTAGAAATGCGCATATAGGAAATGGTTGTATTATCACACATGGTAGTAAAATCTCCGTTGACACCTATATTGCAAATCATGCTGCGATATTAGGTTCAGATCTTGGTCATGATGTACATGTAGGGAAATACACCGTTTTAAGTGGCGGCGTTGCTTTAAATGGCTATGTGGAGATTGGTGACGAAGTTTACATTGGTTGTAGAGCTATGGTAGCTCCACATAAGAAAATTGGAGACAAGGCTTTTGTTGGAATTGGAAGTGTTGTTATTTCAAATGTAAAAACAAGAACAAAGGTCTTTGGCAATCCAGCAAAGAAAATAGATTTCTAAATTATTTGTTTTATGGCATCCTTCAATTTAAAAAATATTCGTGTTGCAGGTATCGCATGCACAGTTCCAAAGAATGAGGTAAAGACTGAAAGTTACAAAGCCTTATTTGGTGAAGAGGAAGTTAACAAGTTTATTGAAATGACAGGAGTTAGAGCCTCTTATCGAACTTTAGAACACCAAACCTGCAGTGACCTTGGATTTAGGTCAGCTAAAGAACTACTTACAAAAAAGAATGTTAATCCTAATGAGATAGGAGCGCTTATTTTTTCAAGTCACAGCCCTGACTATCGCAGACCCTCAACAGCTTTCGTTCTACAGTATCGTTTAGGAATTTCAAAAGAAGCTGTTTGTTATGACATATCACTAGGTTGTTCTTCGTTAGTAGTAGGTATGCAGACAGTTGCCTCCATTTTGAGCACAAGTGACATAAAAAAAGCCCTTCTTTTTGTTGGAGACACAGCTGGGAAGTCTGTTTACCCTGAAGACCGCAGTTCTGCTATGCTTTTTGGAGAGGCAGGAGCTGTCATGTTACTAGAGAAGACTAACGACAAGAAGAATGAAATTAACACTCTTATCAGGAGCGATGGTTCTGGTTATCGTTATATGATAGTTCCTGGTGGAGGTTATCGTAATTTACATGCCAATGAAGATGTGGTAATGTGCAAGGACGGCAACCCTCGGACTTTGATGAATTCTTTTATCCAAGGAACATCCGTATTCACTTTCACAATCTTCGACGTTCCACGCCTAATAAAGGATTTCTGGAAACAGACTGGAACATCTCCAGAGGATTATGACTGTTTTGCCTTTCATCAAGCAAACCTCTATATTCTCAAACAAATCGCAAAAAAAACTAAAATCGATTTTGAACGTATGCCAATAAGTCTTGATAGGTATGGGAATACTTCTGGAGCCTCAGCAATAGTATCTCTTTGCGACCGTTACGGTAATTGTGATGAGCATAAAACGATCAAGGTTATGGCCTGCGGCTTTGGTATTGGTATTTCGCTGGGAGCGGCTTCCTTTGAGATCAACACAGACGATATCCTGCCAATTTTCGAAGATGATGAAATTTATGAGGAAGGACTGATTACAGACCCGAACCAATTGTACACTATAAACAATAAATAATGGTTATAAACATACTCAGTTACCTAGAGGCATCAGCTAAAAATTTTCCAAACAAGATTGCCATTGCTGACGACAAAGAAACTGCTACTTTTTGCCAATGGCATACGATGGCTAAAGCTATCGGAACGATGATAGCACACAAAACTAGTGTTGTTAGGAAACCTGTAATCGTATTTGTTGACCGCAAGATAGAAGGTCTTATAGGATTTATGGGAGTTGTAGAGAGCGGCAATTTCTATGTTCCCATCGACTGCAAGATGCCTTATAGCCGAGTAAAATTGATTCACGACGTGTTGAGCCCTATTGCTGCAATTACTATGACGACTAAAGAGGACGCCATCCTAAATGCAATAAATTATACAGGGTTAAGGCTTAAATATGAGGAGGCGAAGGAATCTGAAGAAGATAAGGAATTACTAAACACCATTCGTTCTCAAATGATAGATACGGATCCTGTCTATAGTATCTTTACATCAGGCTCAACGGGTGTACCCAAAGGGGTTGTACTTAGTCACCGCGGCATGATTGATTTGACCGAATGGCTATGTGATACCTTTCATTTTACAGAAGAGGATGCGCTTGGCAATCAGACTCCTTTTTATTTTGATGGTTCTGTAAAAGACATCTGCATCTGCCTAAAGAGCGGAGCAACACTAAATGTTATCGGTAAGAAATACTTTACTTTTCCCAAGACACTTATACCGTTTCTTAATGAACGTAAGATAACAGCAATTTTGTGGGCCACATCCGCCATAATGCTAATTGGGAATAGCGATATATTAAGTGTGGACCTGCCTAAGTATCTGAGGTTGGTGACATTCGCAGGAGAAGCCATGCCTGCCAAACAGTTGAAGGTATGGATGCAGAAATTACCAAACGTTACCTATGCTAATCTCTATGGTCCAACTGAGATTACAGTGGATTGCACCTACTATATAGTTGATCGCGAGTTCAGTGACGATGAATACATCCCCATTGGCAATGCCTGCAGAAACATGCAAATAATTGTGTTGAATGACAATAACGAATTGGTTGGAATCGACGAACCTGGAGAATTGTGTGTACGCGGCACAGGTGTCGCTCTTGGATACTATAATAATAAAGATAAAACTCAGGAAGTTTTCGTTCAGAATCCTCTTCACGACCTCTATGAGGACAAAATTTACAGAACTGGCGATATTGTAAAATACAACAAATATGGCGAATTAGTGTTTGTGTCCCGTAAAGACTTTCAGATCAAGCACAAAGGCAATCGCATAGAATTAGGCGAAATAGAGGTTGCTGTAAATTTCATTCCTGAAGTTACCAATGCTGCTTGTATTTTCGACCAGTCCAATGATAAAATTATTCTTTTTTATACAACAAATGAGGGTCAAGAACTTGACATTATCAATCTTGTAAAGGATCAGATTCCTGTATACATGTTTCCAGAAGTCATCCGCCATATAACAGCAATGCCTTATAATATGAACGGAAAGATTGACCGCTTAGAACTGAAAAGAATGTATGACTGCTAAATTATTGACATCTATAGAACAATGGGGTGAATTGCTGAAAAGATATCAGCAAGAAGAAACATTGTGTAACAATTATATGATGCTGGCAGAGATGGAAAGTCTAATTAATGCCGGCAGTCTTTCGGTGTTGGAAAATAATAATAATTTGTTCCTTTTACAAAAAAAGGAAAAATGCAGCAGGGTCTATTACTATCTTAACTGTATGAATGAATCTTTCGATATTGATATAGAAAACGACCTTGTTGTTGAGATTATTTTCCGACAAAACAAAGGTTTACCCGAACAGGAATTGGAGTTTCTATCAAGGTGTGGGTTCGTCATGTATAAACGTAGAGACCAATATTCTGGATCATATAAAGAAATGCGACTTCGCTCACACGCCACAGGTATTGTTGTTAGGGAAGCTACGTCGATAGAGGAAGTAAAGTGCTCATGTGAACTGTTCAACAAAGTCTTTGATGCATATAGCGGTGATTACATTTCCGATAAAGAGATCCATTCTCTCTTTGAGGCAAAAGCAATCCATGTTGCTACAGATATCAAAGGGCTTTTTCTCGGTGCTTTACATCAGACAATCATTAACAACACTGCATGGATCTCTCATTTGGCTGTAATTGATAAAGCAAGGGGGAAAGGAGTTGGCAAAGCATTACTTGATTCGTTTGTTGAAAATAACAAACGTGAAGGGAAAGGACGCTATATGCTTTGGGTTCAGAGCAAAAATGCAACTGCTATAAAAATGTATCAAGACAAGGGGTTTATTCCTGTTGGCAAATCAACATTATCAATGATAAAAATAAAACAAACACTATAAGACGTTATGGAAGAATTATTAGAATTGCTAAAAAGCGTTCGTCGTGATGTGGATTTCGAGAACGAAACAGAATTAATTGACGATGGTATCCTAGATTCGTTTGATGTTGTTGCCATCATTTCAGAAATCGATGACAAATATGGTGTGCAGATCCGTATTAATGAACTTGATCCGGAGAATTTTAATTCTGTAGCTGCTATATGGGAATTAATCAAAAAGCTAAAAGAAGAACAATGAAAAAATGACACACGAAGAGCATATATATTACTATCCTCTATATTCGCCCATACATTTCCTTACATTTCTTAGATATTGTAAGCCAACTGCAAAAATAATATCAGAGAAAACTGGAGGAAGAAGAAATTGGCGTACTATTATGGCCGATATGATATGGAGCAACATTCGATATGGAGCTATGGACAGTAGAGATTACCTGCTGTTTGAGTTTTGGAAGAAAAGTTCCATAGAACGAGAGTGCTATTTTACAAAGCGTAGATATTTCAAATTAATAAAACATTTCGACAAGATTACATTCTGTCATCCAGACGGTAAGGCTTGGATTTATAAGAAGTATTCAGACTTCATAAAACGAGATTGGATCCTTGTTGATCAAAACACTCCATCTTCTATAATCTACGACTTCTTCTTAAAGCACAATGAGGTATTGAAAAAACCATTATCTTCTGAACAGGGACAAGGCATTAGTATAATAAAAGGCGATGATCTTTCCAAAATTGAGGAAATAAAAGATGTCAGTCGTAAACATCCTGTATTGCTTGAAGAATTATGCAAAAATTGCGAATATCTTGACGCAATTAATAAAAGCTCACTAAACACTTTGCGTATTACAACCATTGTAAACAACAACGATAAAATAAGTATTATATGTGCATGCCTTCGTTGTGGCTGTAACAATTCTGTTGTTGATAACTGGGGAGCTGGGGGCGTTTGTTATCCTATTGATCTAGATAGTGGACTTGTATATGGACCAGGAATTGACAAAAAAGGTAACAAACACATTGTACATCCTGGCACATCAATCAACATGCCAGGGGTTAAAATCCCTCGTTTTAAAGAAGCTTGTCGAATGGCTGTTGATATTATAGAAAAAGACAGGAATGTTGTATTTGCAGGTCTTGACATTGCTATTTTACCAGACAGAGTCGAGTTAATTGAAGTCAATTTCCCTGCAGGACATGATATGATTCAGACTGTACACCAAAAAGGAATAAATGCGATTATGAATACTGTAAAAAAATCAAAATGAATATTGTTGATTTACAAGAGAAATATATTATAATTACAGGAGCTGGTTCAGGTATTGGACAAGAAACTGCTATTCGCGCCAGTCAACAAGGAGCTACATTAATATTGATTGACATTTCAGAAGAAGGTCTCAAAAAAACAATATCTTGTTTAGAGGGTGCCAATCACGACTATTATGTAGTTGACTTAACTGATATTGAATCATTAGCAAGCATTGTGAAGGATATTGTAGATAAACACAGCTTTGTAAATGGGTTTGTGCATTGTGCCGGCATAAGCAGTCGAAAGCCTTTAAATGTCCTTACAAAAGATGGTTTCAGAAAAGTGATGGATGTCAACTTTTTTTCTTTTGTTGAACTAGTTCGCCAAATATGCAAAAAGAAACATTTTGTAGAAGGAGGAAGTATTGTGGTTATGTCAAGTATTTCTAGTATAAAAGGGTATAAAGCTAAAACAGAATACTGTGTGTCTAAAGCTGCAGTAGATGCCTTTGTTCGCTGTATGGCACTCGAACTAGCAGATAGAAAGATAAGAGTAAATTCTGTCATGGCAGCAGCAGTCAATACACCAATGGCGAAGAAGGCAAGAGAAGTTAATGCAGCTATTGGGGGGGAAGACTTTAATTCCCCTCTAGGCATTACGGAACCATATGAAGTAGCAAACACGATTCTCTTTTTGTTGAGTGATGCTACTAGAACAATAACAGGCACAAGCATTCTGATTGATGGAGGTACATGTATATAAATATTAATATTTTTAAAATTATGACACAAAGAGAAAAAATCACAATGCTCGAGGATCTTCTCGAGTTGGAGAATGGGACACTAAACGCAGAAACTGAATTAACATCAATTGAAGAGTACGATTCAATGACAAAGCTATCACTTATTGTCATGATGGATGATGAGTTTAACAAGAAGTTGACGGGCGAGCAACTCCTTGCATTTAAGACAGTTCAAGACATTCTTGATTTCATGGACTAATTACTATCAAAATACGAGAATGAATAATAAAACAATTACTGTCACATCTCCTTTAATGCCTGATCTTGAAGATTTCAACGTTATTTTAAAAGATATATGGGCAAAAAAATGGATTACAAACAACGGTTCTTATCATAAAGAACTGGAAAAGGCACTCTGTGATTATTTGAAAGTTCCTTTTATAAGTCTATTTACAAACGGCACCCTTCCTTTAATAACTGCTCTACAAGCTTTGCGTATTACTGGTGAAGTTATAACGACTCCTTACAGTTTTGTTGCTACTACCCATGCATTATGGTGGAATGGCATTAAACCCGTTTTTGTTGACATTGATCCAAACACTGGAAATCTGGATCCAAACAAAATTGAGGCTGCTATAACACCACAAACTACAGCTATCATGCCTGTTCATGTTTATGGAAGGCCTTGTCGCACCAAAGAGATTCAGAACATTGCAGACAAATATGGGCTAAGAGTCATTTATGATGCAGCTCACGCATTTGGAGTTGAAGAAGAAGGCAAAAGTATTTTGAATGAGGGGGATTTATCAACACTTAGCTTTCATGCTACAAAGGTTTTTAATACCGTAGAAGGAGGCGCTTTAATTATGCATGACGAAAAGACAAAACAACGTATTGATTACCTAAAGAATTTTGGATTCGCTAATGAGGTTGAAGTCGTCGCACCTGGCATTAATAGCAAGATGGACGAAATACGGTCTGCATACGGTCTTCTCAATTTGAAAAAAGTTGATCTCGCTATAGAAGCTCGTCATCAAGTAGCTATCCGCTATCGCCAAACATTACGTGATGTAAAGGGTATTGATTTTTGGGATGATGTTCCTGGAGTTCGACACAACTACTCTTATTTTCCGATTTTTGTGAATGAAGAAGAGTATGGGATGACACGTGACGAGCTCTACTTTAAGTTGAAAGAGCACAACATTTTTGGACGACGCTATTTTTATCCATTAATAAGCACATTTTCTACATATCGAGGATTAGATAGTTCAAATCGAAACAATTTACCAAATGCACATAGACTTGCTGAAAGCGTTATATGCCTTCCTATGCATCATGCATTAGATCAGAATGACATCAATAGGGTTCTTGACGTAATCATAAGATAAATGGAAGGGAGCCTAAAGAAACAAACAAAACAAGGGGTTGTATGGAGTGCAGTTCAACGTTTCTCCACACAAGGAATACAATTTCTCACCACAATTGTTATGGCTCGCATGCTCACTCCTGCCGATTATGGACTGATAGGCATGTTGGACATATTTATAGCAATATTATCCGTATTTGTAGATAGTGGTTTTATTAATGCCTTAACTCGCAAACAAGACAGAACGCATGAAGATATCTGCACGGTTTTTTTCTTCAATATCGGTGTTTCTCTATTAGCATATATTATTCTATTTCTCATTGCCCCATTTGTCGCATCGTTTTACGCTTTACCGCAACTTTGCATCATCCTGCGATTGTTAGGACTGATAGTCATCATAGATTCTTTTGCTGCAGTGCAAATGACATTAATGACAATTAAACTTGATTTCAAAATTCAAACAAAAGTTTCCATTATATCCCTTATATTATCGGGAGCGACAGGAATTATATTGGCATACAATAATTTCACATACTGGGCACTTGTTGTTCAAGCACTTCTATACGGTATCATTAGCACCTCATTATTTTGGTTTTATTCAACATGGCGGCCAAGCCTTATCTTTTCAAAAAAATCCTTTAATGAGATGTTTTCTTTCGGTTCAAAGATTCTTGTAACATCTCTCATCAACACAACATATGGCAACTTATATTCTCTTGTTATTGGCAAGGTTTTCTCTGCTAGTGTATTAGGAAACTACAGTAGAGCTAATTCATATGCCAATCTACCCTCCAGCAATATAACAAGTATTTTGCAACGAGTAACGTATCCTGTACTCTGCAAAATCCAAGATGATGAAACACTTTTGGCTGACGCATATAGGAAATTAATAAAATCTTCTACATTTATCATCTTTCCCCTAATGACTGGGCTGTCAGCTTTAGCCCATCCCTTCATATATATTATTTTAGGAGCCAAATGGAGCCTTTGTGCTGTCTTGCTCCAAATTATATGTTTTGCATTAATGTGGTATCCTCTTCACGCAATCAACCTTAACTTGCTTTTAGTAAAAGGACGTAGTGATTTATTCTTACGATTGGAAATAATTAAGAAAGTTATAGGTGTTATTATTTTATGCATATCTGTGCCATTTGGAATAATCGCTTTATGCTATTCAAGCATAATAACATCAATTATCTGTCTGATATTAAACACATATTACACAGGGAAACTCATCCGAGTAGGCTTAATCCAGCAGTTAGCAGACATTTGCACCACATTAATTATATCAATCGCAATGTGGGGAGTAATCCTTTTTACCAACAGTTTTGTTTCAAGCATAATTATTCAAATGATTGTAGGACCTATAATAGGCTCAGCATTCTATGCTGGAATGTCATATGTTATAAACAAAAAAGACTTCAAAACCGTCTTGTCACTAATTCACAGTTAATATGGAAGATCATAATGTAATGGTTACAATCAGATGTGCTGCATATAATCATGGAAAGTTCATTCGACAATGTTTGGACGGCTTTGTCATGCAAAAGACAACCTTTAAGTTTATCGCATTAGTTCATGATGATGCATCAACAGACAACACACCTGATATTATTAGAGAATATGCAGAAAAATATCCTGATATTATTTATCCTATTTTTCAAAAAGAGAATCAATATTCAAGGGGGGGATATATAATACGGGAGTTAATGGATAAACTGATTACTAGTAAATATACCGCTGTGTGCGAAGGTGACGATTATTGGACAGATGACACGAAACTTCAGAAGCAATTTGACTGGATGGAGAGTCATCCCGATTACTCGGCATGTTTCCATCAAGCACTTATTCATTATGAAGACGGATCTCTGCCTGATAGAAAAGCTGCAGATATTCAAGATAGAGATTATAGTGGGATAGAATTGTTCAATGAAGACAACAGACCACCTACTGCATCTCTTTTTATGAGAACAGAAATATGCAAAAGCAATTTATATAATAAGATATTAAAACAGAACCTCTCCTTTTTCGATATCCCTCTATTCCTTTCATGTGCTCACGAAGGGAAAGTCAGAGGAATGAGTGAAGTTATGTCTGTTTATCGGAAGCAATCTAGCGGAATGACAAATGATTTCATCACTGGAGGGATGGGTATGCTAAGAATTGGAGATGATTTTTTAAAGATATACAAGGTTTTTGGAAATGAATATAAGAAAGATTGTATTAACATCCATATTAATATACACATTAATTACTTTTTTCTAAATCTCCAGAGAGGTCATTTATATCTTCTTGAGATACTTAGGCCACTTTTGAGATTTCCCATCCCAACGATATCGCTTTTATGGAAGAGATATAAAGCCGTTAAACACTAATTCTTTTTACCTATAAACAAAATGGATATAAGCATTATTATACCTGTATATAATACAGAAAAGTACCTTTCATCATGCATTGACAGTATTCTCCGACAATCAAATGTTTCTTTTGAGATTATTCTAGTTGATGATGGTTCTTCTGATTCATCTCCATTAATCTGTGACTCCTATGCAAGTAAGTATGACAACATAAGGTGTTACCATATCAAAAATTCAGGCCCAGCAACTGCGAGAAACAAAGGTTTCAATGTTGCCACTGGAGAATATGTCACATTTACAGATAGTGATGACAAAATGGAGCCTCAAATGCTTTATAAGATGATTACTGCAGGTAAAAAGCATCATGCGGACATAATCTGCTGTAATTACAAAGAAATAGATGAAGAAGGAAATATTACACCCCGCAATTATTCAAACCAGACATATATCTTGAATCACGAGGAAGCACTCGTTCATTTTTATTCAAAAGACAAAATATTCTCACAATGTTGGACAAAATTGTATAAAAAACAACTACTCATAAACAATCACATTGAAAACGATCCATCTTTACGTTTTGACGAAGATATTATTTACAATATCAAAGCATTTAGATATGCCAAAACAACAGTCATCATAGACGAACCTTTATATGAATACACGTTACGAGGGAACTCTTTAGCCCATGGTGAGTATTACATTAAACACACAGATCAATATATTGATGACAGCCTCAAAAGAGTCCGTATAACACAAGAATCAGTTAATGATGAAAGCCACATTGTTAAAGAGTGGAGTAATGTACACATTCTACTATATCATAACCAACTCATAGGTAGAGTGGCAACGTTACCAAAATATCACTCAGATAAACGCATCAAAGGTATCTTCAAGTATATAAGAAATAACAAAAAGACACTTAACAAATACTACAAACGATGTGGTCTCAGCTTTATTGGTTTACTTTTAATTTCATATCTTCCTAGCAGTATTTATATGATGTATCGCAAATCCAAGACCAACTCTTTGTAAATCCTTTACATCATATCTCCGATTATAAAAAGAAAAAACAGTGACAATAAACTCTATTGTCAAACCAAATAGTTGATCCACTTAAAAAAATGATGTTTTTTAAGATCATGCATTATTATGGCTACTATCCATGCCACGATGAATACGACAAACCATATCAGATAAATATGAGTCGCGTTATTAACATTGTTCTTCAAAAGCATATGTGCAATAATAATAAAGAACATATGTATGAAATAGACCATAGTGCTATAAAAACTTAATGAGACATAAAGTGGGTGATCCGAGATTCTAATAGATAAAATAGCAACAAATAGACCTCCTCCACATAATATCAAATATAAAGGTAGTGAATTGTAATATAAATAATAAGAAATAGCAATACATGATACGCCCAAGACATAGTTGTATCTTCCTATTTTTAAATACTTTTGTATAACCATTCCTGTGGTTACTAATGCGAATCCTCTAAAAGGTCCATTTCTTTCTGCCGAACCTAAAAGACCTACAATACTTTGGCTTATCGCTTTAATACTGCTATACTCATCGGATACAGATGCTATACCAATGAAATAACCCAATAACATCAGCATGATACTAACAATCCATATCTGTATCAAAGACAATTTGATTTTATATAAGAAATAGACCAGTATAATCGACACGATTAAGCCATGAAGATACCATAGAGGCCACGAAAGCACAATCTCTCCAACAAACAAGAAATTATGGACGCAATAGATTAAGTTTTCTTTGAAATCATGACTATTTACTAGAAGGAACCTTAACGCAACAGGGAAATATATAATATGCCATAGGAGATATAACTTAAGATAGCGTACAAAACTTCTCTTTAGCACACAAAAAAGATCGTTAGATTTAGAAACCTTATTTTGGATAAAAAAGCCTGAGCAAATAAAAAAGAAAGGTACAGCCATGTCCAAAACAAAATTAACATTGGAAGAATAATTGAGATCAAAATAAGTTCCAACATGTATACCTACTACATTGAATGCCATAATCATTTTCATGACATCGATAGCGTTATACCTCTTTTGTATACTCATAAGAAAAAATCAGCCCATTAGGCTTCTAAATAGCAAATCCCATTTTGGCATAATAGATTCCACCCTATACCTATGAGATGACATAACTGCATCTTGTCCCATTTTAACACGTAACGCCTCATTCTCAATTAATTGGCAGACTTTTCTAAAATATGCCTCTATGTTCCTATTTTCTACCAAGAAACCGTCAACTCCATCATTAATTATATCTGCAGGTCCGTAGGGACAATCAAACGCAACAACGGGAAGGCCACAACTCATCGCCTCGGCTAACACCAATCCAAAAGGTTCATAAAGAGATGTCATAAGAAGCATTGAAGATTCTATATATTTATCCATAATATTGGGCACAGCAGGATGGATGACAATGTTCAGTTCCTTTTCTAAAACGATTCTCTCGAATAAAGGTTTTAACTCTCCATTCCCATAAACATCTAAAAACCATTCCGGATAGCGTTGCTGAACCAATGCCCATACTTCTATTAAAGAGCCTAAATCCTTTTGTAAATCAAATCTTCCAACGAAAATTGCTCTTTTCGCAGTACATTTGCTATATTTTTCACTTTCATTTAGATGAACCACATTCGGTATCACACATACATTATTACACACATGTTTCCAGTCTTCTGCATCACCTTGAGTCAATGTTACTATTTTATTCAGTTTATTATACTTTTTTCTATCCAAATAAATTGAAAGCCTATGTAAGATTGTTGAATTTTCAAATTCAACATCCCTATACATAGCATGAGACTCGAATATCACCGGTATAGAATTATTTAAGTGTAACACTGCACCTGTACACCCATCTCGAATACATGAAATAACATCTGGACTTATTTCTTCAATATATGACTTCAAACGATTCTCATATAGTTTTTTAAGTTTTCTAGATTTCAACCAACGCTTAATCCCGCTATATTGATACTGTTGATGAAATCTTATTTTCAGATCTGCAATATGAATACGTTCGTCAAGCGGAAAGGGAATGGGATGTTCACCTTGATCAGCGGTCACGACATAGACATCATAGCCGTATTCTCGGACAAAATAATTCATTTTATCACTAAGCACTCGCTCAATGCCTCCCCACACAGCTAGGGCATCTGTAACATAAAGAATTCTCATATCATTTCTTTTTTTTGCAAATTTACATAAAAAAACAGAAACATCAATACTTTTTCATAATTAATTTGTAACTTTGCAGAAAGTCTAGACATCTATGGGGCAAGAAATCAATAGAATCCGTCTTTCTGAGGCCATTACATGGCTTCGGTTTCCGCTTATTTTCTTTATCATCTTACTTCATTGTTATTCGACGGTTAGTTTACCTGGTGAACATACGATTTATTTTAGAGTCCTCTATCCTTTCTCTCTTTGGCTGGGGGAAACAGGCGTTCCTGGATTCTTTTTCATTTCAGGTCTCTTGTTCTTCTTAAGCAAGAAGCGTTATCAACAGAAATTAAAAACTCGGATACATACATTATTGGTTCCTTATATTCTCTGGAATGCATTGCTACTTAGTCTCTATATTCTTGCCTATATAGCAGGATTTCCCCAAAACATAAACGGAAAGAATATAGCGAATTATACATTCATAGATTATTTTCGAGCATTTTGGGATCGAGGCTCATACGATGAAGGCAATTTTGTGCCAATCCTATGTCCTTTCTGGTACATACGTAATCTGCTCATCATGTCTGTTCTTTCGCCATTTTTCTTTCTTCTTATTAAACATTTTCGCGAGTTATTCCTAGTGACAGTCACAGGCTGGTGGCTTTTTACACCACATAATGCATTCATTTCTCAGACCGTTTTGTTCTTTTGCTTAGGTGCCTATTTCTCCATTTCAAACAAAAATCCTTTGGTTATTATTGAAAAAAAAAGGAAATGCTATTTGATATTATGCACCTTTTTTGCTTTAGCTGACATTATGGTACATACAACCTATATAACACCCATCAATCTACAAATACATAGATTGGCGCTAATACTCAACATTCCCGCCCTTTTCCTTCTTGCGGATTATTGTTGCCAACATGGAATCAGATCAAGGTTCTTATCTAATGGTGCCTTCATTATTTTCAGTGTCCACTATCCCATCGTTGTTTTTATACGTAAGCTTTGTGTAGCCAAAATGGGGTATGCATCAGACGTTATACAGATTCCACTTTACGTCATTTGTGTTATAATTTCCACCACTATAAGTATACTAATTTATCTCATACTAGATAAATACTGTCCAAAAATCAAAAACATTTTATCAGGGAACCGATGAAAAGGAAAAAAGTCACTTTATTACTGACGATTGCGATAGTAATAGCCTGTATCGGATATGGGATTTACAATTATTATGCACCTCCTATAGAACGTAAGCCATTCATTATAGAAAAGAAGAATGACGACACAATTAGAGTTGCGTATTTGGGAGACAGTTGGGCGTTCTTTCATCGTGAGCACGAATGCAAAATACCGATAATAATGGAAGAAACATTACACCACCCCATTGCTGTACATTCTTATGGTATTTGTGGGCTTACTAGTAAAGAATTCTATGAGCAGATTTTCAAGAATCGAGACCTAAAGTTTTTTATGCAAAAGAGGAAATATGACTATTGCTTTGTCTCGTTAGGTATCAATGACACCTACAAGAAAATGAGTACAACCTACTATCAACAGAGCATGAAATACATTCTCAAGTTTCTTCTGAGCAACCAAATACATCCTATCATTATGGAAATACCAGACTATGACATAAATAAATCATTCGACAGACAATCTATTTCAAAGAAATCACTTCGTCTCTTATCAATGTTTATCAATAACACTCCATTAGATTGCAGACAAAATTTTCGCCAAGCGCTTGACGCTACACTTAAAGAAGATGGAATCAAAAACAATGTATCAATTTTACGTTATCTTTCATGGAACGGAAACGGTGATAAAAATATGAATACATTATATAACAAAGATGGCTTGCATCTCAATGAAAGAGGTTATGCGAAACTTGACAGTTGCATCGCCAAGATTTGCATAAAGCTGTATAAAAATAGCCAATATGGAAAGAATTGAATTTAACAATACAGGCTATGATCCACAGATAGACTACATTAAGGGTTTTTGTATTCTATTTGTAATTTGGACCCATTGTTTCTATCGTGAAGAATTAAGTTTTATTCTTTTCCCATACTGGGGGGATACTGCTGTACCCATCTTCCTTATCATTCAATCATTCCATTATTACAAAAAAGGTGTAGACTTTCGAATACCAAGCTTTCTTAAACTATGGAAGCGTATTTTACTGCCATTCATCATTATGGTTGCCCTGATGTTCATTACCCAATATTTCATCTATTATGATGTAACAAATGGTTTATTCTCTCCTTCTCTATACTGGGATAGACGAGGTCCTGGCTCATACTATATCGTAGTCTATCTAGAATTAGCCTTTATCATTCCTGTGTTTGCACCGCTACTTAAAAAATTTTCCGACAAATGGCTCTTTGTCATATTTATCTTTTTATCTCAAATAATAGAGTTTATTACTTGTATAACACATTGTCCTGACAATATCTATCGGATTACTTTCTTCCGTTATACATTTCTTATTCTATTGGGCTATCTTTTAGCAACTAAAGGACTCAAATTGAACAAATATACAATCTGTATGGGAATAATAAGTATTATCTTCATATATCTGTTTTGCTATACAAATACTAATTTGGAGCCTTTTTTCTGTACAAGTTTAGTCATTTGGCCTTTATGCCATTGGGTATGCTATATATATATTGCCTATTTATTTCTACCGTTTCTGAAATACACATTCTATAAGTTAACAACATTCAACGCATTCTTAACATACATTGAGGATATAGGGAAGTATTCATACGAAATATTCCTGTTTCAAATTTTTTATTATGCGACAATCTGCATCTATGTCAAAAGAGTACTATCAGTCATAGATAACCATCTAACACAACGATTATTATATATAATAATATCTACATTCGTATGTATATTACCTATAGCATATAAAAAGAGGAATGACAAATACAACAAATATGAAAAATAGAAAAGTATAATATGGAAAATAACAGAATAAATTGGATTGATTGGGCAAAATTTCTTGCCATTACTATGGTCGTTTTGGGTCATATTCCTCAAGAAGAAGGTTCGTTTCTGCCTCTATATGTATGTACATTCCATATCCCTTTCTTCTTTTTCATCTCAGGATATCTTACAAAACCGAGATTAGATACGAAAGAAGAGATAAAGAAGTGTACACATTCGCTTGTTATTCCCTACTTTTTGTATAACATCATTTTTTATCCTTATTGGGCTATTAGACTCTATATTGATAGAGGTGTTGATTTATCAATATTTGATTATATTATAAAGCCAATTGTTGGTCTTTTCTTCCTTCAAATAAACACGCCAATTTCTTCCTCTGTTAACGGAGCCATGTGGTTTATAGCTGTATTACTAATCATGAGGTTCACGGTTCATTTTTGCTTACAGACTTCAAAACCTTCTTTATTTCTGATAGTAATTGCTACTATTTCTGTCGGAATATACGTTTATATAAGTTATCATAGGACTCCTGTTCCACTTACTATCGATGGGCTATTTAGATGTATGCCACTCTATATTATAGGATATTTAAGCAAACATTATCATTGGATTGAAAAGATAGCCCTAAAAACAGACATTATTATGGCACTAATCCTAATAACCATAAGTGTTGGGAGTACTTGTTTGTGTAATGATTCATACTCTTTTACATATCAAATGATAGCTTTCTATACCGTACTCTTTACAGCAAGCTTTGGCTTCCTTTACTTTTGTAAGGCCCTCAACAGTTTAAAGAGCTCAATTATAGTTAATATTTCAATTGGCACGCTCATGATCATGGGGCTTCATTGGATGTACATCGGTACAACAAACTTTATACTTGAGCATCTTCTGGATATGAACACAGGTATAACTTATTCATGGCCCTTAGCCATCTTATTCGCTCTCTGCATAGATGCAGCCATTTATCCTCTCATCATTTGGGCCAAAAAGTATATGCCAATATTACTCGGGAAGTAACAAGAGCTATTCTCCCATGACATCCTTGAAAAGGGCAATCCACTCTTGCATGATATTTTCTACTCGATAACTTTCTGAATGGATTTTAGCTTGTACTGCGTATTGTTTACGCTCCTCATCATGCTCAATCATAAAGCAAATTCCTTCAGCCAATTTCTGAACGTTATCTTTTTCAACCAATAATCCATCGTTTTGGTTAGTGACAATCGACCTTGGCCCTGCTGAACATGAGAAAGCAACGCATGGCAAACCAACTGCCATAGCTTCAATCAACACCAAACCAAAACCTTCTGATCTCGAACTTAGAACATATAATGACGATGATGCCATTTCTTCGTATACATGATTAGTAGCTTCATTACAACTTACGAACTGTTCTAGGTCCAAACGCCGTACCTGATCCTGATAAGGTTCCCTTTCACCAGGACCCACAATCTTGAGTTTCCAGTCTGGATGTTTCTTTGCAACAATAGACCAAGCATCAATGAGCATATCAAAACCTTTAACAGGATCATATCTGCCCACTGAGATTGCGACCTTATTATCTAAATTAGATAGAACATCTGGATATTTAGTCAAAGGATTAGGAATAACTGCTGTATTTGATAGTGTATTCCATCTGGAAGCATCTTCTTCTGTCAAAATAACAAATTTATCAAGACGGGCTAACTGTTTAATTAAATCTCCTTGCCATTTATTAGTTACCCAGCGATTAATAAAACTAGGGAGAAACCGCTTATTGAAATACCTGTAAAATTGTTTTTCGAAGTGAATCTCGCCGATCTTATGACTTCCATCAGGAATATCGTTGATAAAATTAATCTCACGTCGAACTGCTGAGACCGTTATATTTGGTTTTATCTCCAGCAAATATGAGGTCAATTTCTTTTTGTAGACTGATTGTTTCTTCCTATATGCCACTATTTTCTTCATAAGGGGCATTGTATCCAACTCATCAAAGTTAATATCAAAATTAACAAACTTGATATTCGAAGCCAAATGATAATAAAAAGGCAGATCTGACCGCTCTGTCAATATCACATAAATCTGCCAATCAGTATGCTCTGCAAGATAATTTGCCTTGCAGCTCATCGCTTGTCCCATTCCACTGGGTTGATATAGACCTCCAATAATATAGGCAATTTTCTTCATTCACACAATATCACTATCTAAAATCCAAAATATTTTAATGCAAAAATACAACTTTTCCACTTATTATCCAAATAATCCATTTTTTTTTTATATCTTTGCCATTGAAATGAATAGTTTACAGACAACATCGAATGACTCATTTTGTCAAATATGGTTACCCCAGATATTGGATACCGCTTATGCCTATAGTTTTGGCGAAGTGGTTGAGAAGAATCATTTGCTCATGGCAAGCATAGTTAGAATTATATAATAACTAAATTATCTTCAATGATCAGCATCACGATTATAGTACCTGTATACAATGTTGAGAAATACATCGAGAAATGTATACGTTCAATTATTAATCAAAAGGATTGTGGCGCATCCATTGAATGTATCATTGTTGATGATTGTACTTTGGACAATAGCATGTCTATCATTCATTCTATAGTAGATGAATATGTTGGATGCATTAATTTCGTATTTCTGAAACATGAACAAAACAAAGGCCTTTCTGTTGCAAGAAATACAGGTATAGATGCAGCTCATAGTGATTTTATTCTTTTTGTTGATTCTGATGATTGGTTGCCCCAGGACACACTTTTTTGGTTTGTAAAGGCAATTCATAAAAATCCTCATATAGATATGTTCATCGGTATCCGATATAAAACAAAAGAGGGAGCTACCTTTCCTGAAAAAATAACGAAAGAAACACGGTATGATAATTATCAACTTCGAAAGTTTCTTCTTAACTATCAAATCGTAACATGTTCCGCGTGGAATAAAGTTATAAAGTCTCAGATTATCAAAAGTCACAAATTCCGTGAAGGCATTATATTTGAAGATATGCCCTGGGCTTATTCTCTATTTAATACAATAAAATCTGCACTCATAATTCCACACGTCACTTATATATATGAGAACGATCATCCAAATTCTATTGTAAATACCGCAAATTCAAGAGACAACTTACCCATCCAAATGAGAAGTGTATGTTATATAGGTAATGTGCTTCTTGACGCACCATACAAGGACATGTATGCTGATAGTATTATCTATTTTTTGAGATATTTTCTTGTCCCTTTGCGTTTACAATATGAATATAATCTTGACAACGAAGATTGTAAAGAAATAAAACAATTAAGAAGGCGACTCATCCTTACATCATTAAAAAAAAGAAGACTATTTCTCACTGCCTTTCTTTTTTTCTTATCTTATCCACCAACGTTTTATTTGTTTAATATTGGATGGTTCCGTAGACATTATTACATTATCGAGAAAATAGGAAGAGTAATAGCCAATTTACTAGAAAAAATACATCATTAACAAAGGCTATTAACTGACTTCTGTTATGGATTATTATCTAAATACCCCCAAAAAAGATGGCGTAATATTTGATTTAAATAGTATCGAGCACCAAATGGAGTCAGGTGTTTACCATCGTAAGTGATGAAGTGATGGTCTGGCGTAAAGACTAGTACTGTGCTATCTGATCGCATCGTTAGACTTAGCAGATCAACATACTTATCTTGCCATTCTTCCATCAGCAGGCGATTGACGGCACGGTAATCGGGATGGATTGGTGTCGTCTGGGTGAAATAGTCACTTTTGTGGCGGTTCTTGTAGAAGATGCCGTTGCTGGTGCCGTGATTCTTGGTGCCGATGCCCCAGATTTCTGTACCAGGTTTCAGGTTTTGCCATACAACATCCGGCACATCGTGCTTCCAACCAAAGAAGTAGATGCGGTCACTTTGACGGATGCGACTCAAAGGACAATCATTGAAACCAACGTGATAAGAGAGTTGGATACTGTCCGAAAATGAGGATTCGAGCAGGATATTGGCAAAATCGCGGGCAAAACTATTACCGATGATTAAAATCCGTTGCTTTGTGGAATCAGAAGCGAACTCCCTATCATACTGATAGATACGATCAGTATAACGTTCAAATGTGTCAGGATCATACGAGCCTTTGCGGATACTGAGTTCGGGAACATCCCTGACAGCACCTCCTTGGCGATAGATCCATATCGCAAAGGAATTGACAACCAAAAATGCAGCAATCAGACTTAACCAAGAGACTTTTCGGCGCTCTATTACATTATAGGTAATAAAAGAGAGAAAAAGCGTTATGACAACAATTGAAAGGAGATGGATCGACGATAATTCGTCGGCATAGAAATAACGGTAAAAGGCTAGCAACGGCTGATGCCAAAGAAAGATGCTCAGACTCATGCGGCCTAAAGGGACGAATACCTTTAAGCGTTGAGCAATAGATGACAAGCGGGACTCTGGTATATTATAAATAAGGTATAGGACTGTAAACGATACTGTCAAAATGAGAATTAGTTCACGAGGCAGGAAACTTTCGCGAATCGTATTCGTGCCACCAACCAGGTTATAGGGCATCGCCCGCTCCCCTATCGTAAAGGCTCCGAAGAAAATCATCAGAAGTATACCTATCAATGAGGCGTAACTGATTGGGGAAGAATACTTAATAGGTTTAACAGCAACCAAGCCTCCGATGGACAGTTCGAAAAAGCGATAAGGCAAAAGATAGTACTTGTTGCCAATGGTATCAATAGGGCTCAAATAGAGGAGCAACGAAAGGATTGTCAGAACTACCAACGCACTCTTCATCTGCTTTCGAAACGCCATCATCAACAAAGGGAAGACAATATAGAACTGAAATAGCACGCCAAGGAACCAATTGTGCATCAGAATCTTATGGTAGATGGCAGCCCAATAGTTCTGCGTGGTGACAGCCTGAAGGATATTGTTCATAAAGAGAGATGACGCGACTACCTCCTCACTCAGATACCGATAATCGCCAGGCAGCATCCCCCAATAACCTACAGCGAGCGAACAACCACTCACGATAAGCACCAACGGCAACAACCTAAAAAGCTTTTTCTCAAGAAAATGCCCATAACGGAATTTACCCTCAGCAATCTCGCATATTACCTTTGGCACCACGAAATAGCCATTTAGTACGAAAAAGACGTCCACACCGAGATAGCCACTCTTGCACCATCCTGCATGATAGAGCACGACTGCTATAATGGCCAGACCTTTCAACAGGTCTAAATCATAACGATATGCTTTGTCACTAGTCACGATTCTAATAAAATTGCTTATCTGACAGATACTATCCGACAACAAACGGGAGCTTTACATATATTTCTCCCATGACTTCTTCATTTTTATTGCAAATATAATAATCATATTCGTAATAAAACGTAGATGGCATTATAATTTAAGAATTATTCAGGTTTTGAGAAGATTAATGTTTGAGGTGTTCAATGTTTAACGTATATACCTCCACTAAATATATGTTAAAGACCTAATAAACAGAATATTACACAAAAATACAACCTCCACTAAACATCCACTTAACCTCCACTTAACCTCCACTAAAACAACAAATTTTGGCATTCAAGCAATTACATTGTCAAGAAAGTAGAACAAATCCTGTCATTTTGAAAACTGGCAAAATTTATAAATGTGCACAAATAATTCTCAATTCTTTACACTGATGTCGCAAGATTTGAAAATAATCCAATTTTAGTGGAGGTTTAGTGGAGGTATAGTGGAGGTTTAGTGGAGGTATAAAAACAAGCTAATTTTCTAAATTACAAATAGATAAGTCAGAATTAGTGGATGTTAAGCAAGAAAATAGACAAAAGTGGCAAGAAAAAGTTTCCTACCGAGAAACTCCAAGTTTGTCGTAAGCAAACTACCAGTTACTCGTAAGCAAACTACTGCTTTGTCGTAATGTAACTACCCTTCAATCGTAATGCGATTAGCCTTCAATCGTAACACGAGTGGAGGTTAGGCTTTAAGAATAAAATTATTGTGAGACGTGATTGGTAAAAAAGGAGCCAATTGTTTGGACGTTTCACGGAAATAAACTACCTTTGCATCAGAATGATACACTACATACAACTGCTTCGGCCGCTACAATGGCTCAAGAACTTCTTCGTGTTTGCGCCAATCTTCTTCAGCAACAAACTGCTGGAGCCAGATTTCTTCTGGCCAACGCTGGTTATATTCGCATCGTTCTGCCTGATTTCAAGCTCCATCTATTGCTTCAACGACCTGCGAGATGTGGAGGCAGATCGCCAGCACCCGAAGAAATGCAAGCGTCCGATAGCGTCGGGAGCCGTATCCGTCAAAGGCGGCTATGCGATGATGCTTGTCTGCACCATCAGCGCCTTTCTGCTGATTCCGTTCGCCAGAAGCGTCAATACACCTTATTTATATATAATAGTGGCGGCTTACTGGCTGATGAACATCGCCTATTGCATCAAACTGAAACAATTCGCGATTCTCGACGTGGCGATCATTGCCGTCGGATTCGTGATGCGAGTGCTTATCGGCGGCCTGACGACAGACATCTGGGTATCCCACTGGCTGGTGATGATGACCTTCCTCGTGACGCTGTTCCTGGCCTTCACCAAGCGCAACGATGATTTCCGTCTCTATGAACAGACGGGCACGAAGCCGCGAGTCTCCATCACGGGCTACAACAAGACGTTCATCAACGAGGCCACAGCCATCATCGCTTCCGTCACGATGGTATGCTACATCATGTACACCATGTCGCCGGAGGTGATTGAGCGCATGGGGACCCGATATGTCTATCTGACGAGCGGCTGGGTATTGGCAGGCTTGCTGCGCTATCTGCAGAACATGATAGTCTTCGGCCTCAGCGGCAGCCCCACGAAATCAATCGTCAAGGACCACTTCGTGCAGTTCTGTATCCTAGGCTGGATTGCCTCGTTCTTTGCGATCATCTATTTGTAGGGATCTCATACTTCACCCCAAAGAGGTAGTGCCCCAGGAAGGGACTTAGGCGGATAATGTAACTTACTAACAGGCTGATTGCTAATACGATAAACGAGATGCCCATAATAATTATGAATTCTAAGAGATGACTATCATAGGCTCGCAACTGATCAGCATAAGGCATTAGGAAACGGGGCAGAAAGAAATAGTGCAACAGATAGATATCTAATGTTCGTGTTCCCACGTATTGCAAGGGTATGGACAGACGAAGTTTCTTCAGCGACGAAATGGAAAGCCGGAATATTGTAAACACCATCCACATTCCCGTGATGCCTCCAATATAGAATCTGCCCATCTCATAACACATATTATCAATATGAGGCGTAGAGGCTATGGCGAAAAACACAACAGTGATAACAAGGATGATTGAGGGCTTACTTGTCCAATGAATGAAGGCTTCAAAATGACGCCTCATCCATGCGCCGATATAAAAGAATAAGAAAAACCGCCATAAAGTGACACTCGCAAAACCAAGCCCATTGATTACATGCAACTGCCAGCCTTCTGCCATTGACTTTAAGCTATCATAATTTCTGGCATAGACAAAGGAACCCAATGCTATTGCCAATGCCATCAACACCGACCATCTTGTGCTAATTCGCACGATAATCATGTAGAGAATAAAGAACTCGAATAGAACAAACGTGAACCAATAGCCTCCCTTAACAGCTCCCAACTGATGGAAGAACTCAGGCGGAGGAGCCAGTAGTAACAAGAAAATAAACGTAGGCACAATCTGCACCATGAACTTATGGCGGGCATTGGCAATAAATGGCCTTTGGGCAACAGGCTCAAACAGCCACCCACTCAACATAAAGAAACAGGGCAAACGAAATAAGAAGAATATGCCATTGTAGCCCAACAATGAGTCGCCAAAACAGAAATGGCAGACATGCGAATAGACCACGAGAATCATGGTAAATCCCCGCATCGCATCAATGTATTCTACTCGTTTAGTTGCCATTATGGGCGCAAAATTACGAAAAGTCGAGAGCAAAACAAAAGAATTCATTCTTTTTTTTGCCGAGACGAAGTAAGTTCGCCATCTTTGATGGCAAAATTACAGAAAAAAGCTGGAACTTTTGGTGATTTGAAGATAAAATATTACTTTTGTCGTATGAAAGAGCGAATTAACTGGATTGACTGGGGTAAGGCACTGGCGGTTATTACCGTCGTGTTCTGCCATCTGCCTCAATCGCAGGAGTGGTTCTACTATCGCTATTTGCAAACCTGCATCATATCGATATTCTTCTTTCTTTCAGGCTATCTGAAGAAAGATCATGGCAGCGACAAGGAGAACTGGAAGAAATATTGGAATGGGCTCATTATACCTTATTTATTATATAATGCGATTGTCTATCCATATTGGTTCGTGAAATATTATTTGCTGCATGGCGGAATGCCTGATCTTTTATCGGCGATGAGGCCGATTATTGGTGCCCTGCTCTTCCAACACGAGAATGCCTTCTGCGAACCACTTGACGGACCATTATGGTATCTGCCTGCCATCCTGGCAATGCACGTCATTGTCGATTTGTGCAGGAAAACCAGGTATCAGCATACCATCTTGATAGTACTATGTGTATTATCCTACTTTGTTTATGCAGGTAATAAGTTCTGGAATTTCCTGCCAAACCTGACATTCATTGGTATCGTCAGTCGTTTACCGATTTATTATATAGGATATGTGATGGGGCAGAAAAAACAATTTAGAGCCCTCAATCCCAATAGACATTTCGGATTTGGACTTATACTGATACTTGCTAGCATTGCCTTTTTCCATTGGCATTTGCAATTATTCAATCATGGTAATATGTCTCAGATTCTATCAACAGTTTTTCTGCTGCACATTGGTCTCTTCTACCCCATCAATATTTGTTTTACATTCGGAGTGCTATATTTCTGCAAAATACTCAATACCATAAAATCTAGCATTATTACCAACCTCTCAATCGGCACATTGGTTATCATTGGACTCCATATTATACTAATTACAATGGTCAATTATGCCCTTGAAAAGCTACTTCATATCCATGGTGTCATCTGCTACCATTGGTATGAGGCATTGCCCATTGCCCTGTTCATCACTGCCATTCTTTATCCCGTCATTCTTTTGGGAAAAAAGTACGCTCCTGTCCTATTAGGCAAAAAACGCTTCTAGTTTTTTGGAGTTTTCACAGAAATACACTATTTTTGCAACACAATTCAAAATGCGCTAACGATTTCGACAAATGAAGAAAGGCTTTTTTACTCGAATAAATCCCACATTCCTGGTGATGTTCTTGATGTCTGTAGTAAACCTATTGTTCATGCATCACTATTTCCTTCGAACCATCGACCTTGAAGTTGGAATGTTCAAATCATCATTAATAGACAATCTGATTGCATGTCTTTTGGATGCGACTGTCATCCTATTGATATTCTGGCTTATTACGCTAAGAAGACTGAGAGTCAGTTTGGCTATCACTTTTGCAATCACCTTGATATGGTCCTTTGTCAATGTTTTCTATGCAAGGTTTTTCCATCAATATCTGAATTGGTCGTCTATTGGTCAGGCAGGAAACCTATCCGATGCATCTGTCATCAACAGCATGTTGGCAGAATTTCATGCCATCGATCTATTCTATCCAATCATTGCTATACTCTTCATCGTTATATTCATCCGTACCAAGAAAAATGACATAACGAATAAGAGCCTGAAAACGATGCTTTTTACTTGGCTCATTGGGATCATATTGGGTGTATTTGTTCATTCCCTTTACATTTTCCATCCACATTACGGTGTTGTCTATGCACTTGAAAAAACGATGTTCACACCAGAAAAGATGGATTCAATGTGGCCTAACTGGACCTTTTTTCATAAAGGTTTCTTCAGGAAACTTGTGTTAGACCAATTAACACGTGATAAGGAAATCAAGTTGACAGAAGAGGAGATAGAAGAAATAGAGAAAGTATATTCTGATTATAGTCTAAGAGTAACCCATCGGACTGCTCCAGATAGTGTACAGAATATCATCTTTATCCTGGTAGAGTCATATTTGTCCGTCACTTCTGATCTAGTTGTCGATGGAAAAGAAATAACGCCCAACTTAAATCGGTTGAAGCGCGACAGCACAGTCTATTTCAACAGCCACATGAGACCAAATGTATCAATCGGTGAATCAGCAGACGGACAGTTTATATACATGGCAGGTCTTTTACCCCTACATTCAGAGATAACGGTCAGTAAGGCCAAGCGCAATAGACTAATCGGGTTGCCAGAGCAAATGAAGAAGCGCTTCCCTGAACTCACTTCAATGACGATTATCCCTACAAATCCATCTTTGTGGGAACAAAAGCCTATGACAGAAGCGTACAGTTTTGACAATCTATACTCCATGATTGACTATCAGGCAGAAATGAAGGACAATGAGGATAACGGATTCCTGACGGATGGCATGATCTTCAAATATGCTTCCTACAAAGACGACTCAAACACCCAACCTTTCGTATCTCTGATATTGACAATGTCAATGCATCAACCGTATGATGCTTGTGAAGAACACGGCTTTACGCTAACTGACAAGAATCTCCCACAACGCTATAAGAACTACCTTACAAGCTGTCACTATACTGATATGCAGATTGGGAAATACTTTGAAGACTTAAAAGCAAAAGGATTATATGACAAGAGTCTTATTATAATTGTGGCTGATCACGATGCAAGAGCTCGCTACTTAGACATGGAAGGTAAGATTTCTGATGAAATTCCCATCTTTATCATCAATGGCGGATTTAATCCTGCAGAGGCATGGCAAGGTGAATGCAACCAACTTGATGTCTACACGACCATCCTTGATATTATGGGCATTGACTGCAAGTGGAGAGGCTTAGGCCATACCCTTTTGAATAAAGATTATCAGAATTCTGTTACATCAGAAGCGCAAGACATCTCTGACAAGATTGTCTATAGTAATTATTTCAGTTTAAAAGAAATAAAATAGAAAGTGAGGAAGGCCGCTATCATTGTCTCCATGATAATCATCGTGGCCATGTTTATCTGGCTGCGGGCTCCAATCATAGGTAATGAATGGAGCAAGCAGACTATCTTTGTGGGATTGATAGACACATGGTATGGGTCTTCTACTGACGACAAAGCTTTTGCCATGTGGATTGATGACGATAGTACTATTGGTGTATTCAGAGTAAAACGAATTGCTGATGAGGTTGGTATACCACCCTATTTTGCCGTTATAGCAGATAAAATGGAGCCAATAGTGGCAGACTCCTTAACTTCCTGGCAAAGACAAGGTGCCGGTATCATCCTACATGGGTTGCGACATGAGCGATGGTGGGACTGGGATGCATCAAAGATAAAATCAGATATCCACCAAAGTTACCAAAGTCTTCAGGAGCAAGGTTTTGATACGACCCAGATAATTAAGATAGTAATTCCTCCTCATGGATGTAATAACAGAACCATCAGAAAGGTCATAGCACAAGAAGGCTGCCAGATGGTATCTGGAGCCACTTTGATTAATCCTGATCGTCATGTCTTTCAATTTGGCCGTATCGGGATAGGGCCAGATACTGATTTAGAAGCTATGCGGCAAATGCTACAGAAGGCATACGACAGAAAAGCTTTTGTCATATTCGGCACCCATTCATCCATTCCGGAAATATTCTCAGATGAAAAAACAAAGGCTGTTTTGAAAATGGCAAAGGAGATGGGATTCTGTTTTAATATCTACGAATAAATAGAAAATCTATCTACTTTCGCTATCAAATTGTCTATATTGAGTAAAGCAAACAATTGCTTTCTAATGAAATCTATCAAAGCACCTATTAGGAAGATTCCTATACAAAGGCCAACCACAATCAATGGGAAAAGCCAATAATCACAATAAGAGCTCAAGGGAATCGTCGACCAAAACCAATCACGAACAAGAAGATGGTCATGAATTAAATAGATCCCAAAGGTATAAGGAGCAAGTTTGACTAGTGAATTCCAAAACAAGTTTATAGGGACATGAAGTTGCCGAAATAACAAAAAGACCACTACGGTCAGAACAAATGGTAGGCCATTATAATTCAACCAAGATAAATGAACAGACTCACCTTGATAGCCGAGAATAATCTCACTGAAAAGAGTACAAAGAGCCACTAAGGTCATTAGCGTCAACAACAATTTTGCTGAGATTTTTTTTACATGATGTTTAATAAAGCCAGCAACAAGAAACAGATAGGCAAAAGACCATACAGAATTCCCATGAGCCACATAGAACCTTTTCCCCAAAGGGAAATCGGGTATGATAGATAAACAAATAAATGCCCCTCCAATCAAAAGGATAGCATACTGACGATAGGATAGATGTCGAATCATCATTGCGAGAAATGGAGAAAGGATTAGTAAGCCAACAAACTGTGTCACAAACCAATAGGCGTCTGAACTTAATGGGAAGAAACACTTTCCTATAGTGATAATGTTAAAAGGTATAATATTTAAAGCTATGAACAAGATTGTTATAATGCAGGAATAGAAAACTGTATTCAACCATGTTCTCACGATCCTACTCAGTTTAAAATCTATATCTACAAGGAAATAACCAGAAATCATCACATACAAATTCACTGCAATGCTACAAAAAACAAGCATTAAGTCAGAAAACAACAAATTAGAGAGCGAAACTGACTGATTGGTATAAAAATCATATTCCCCACCAACCCCATGGGTCAAACAATGATAGACGACTATGAAAAACATAGCCAATGTTCTTAAGAGTTCAAAATTACTTTCTCTTTTCATTATTCTTATTTTTATGCAAAATTAGAAAAAAAAAGTGATAATGCAAAGATTTATATCATTTTTATGTATCTTTGCATCCATGAAAGTCAAAATTCTAATTACATTACTAACAATTCTCAGTTTATTCTCCTGCCGAAAAAGCGAGAAACTTAAGACTGTAATTTGCATCCCTGTATATGGGCAAAGCCTGGCTTTGGGCATAGATGCAGATCGTATTACCAATCTTGATTCATTATCCAACTATGCCGATGGGCGAATCGTTACGGAGAATTTGGATCATCAATTCGGTTATTACAACCTCGATAAAACAAAATTATTTCTCCAGAAATTGTTTCATTACCAAAAACATGCATATGAACTTACCTCATATAGTATGGCACAATACCTCGCTAGTAACACTGGGCGTGATACACTTATCTGCATATTTGCCGGTGGACAAGACGGTACTATTATCGCAGAACTTGGAAAAGGTTCAATTCCTTATGAGAAATTGATTCGTGATATAAAGACTGCCTATCAATCTGCGAATGAACGAGGCTGGGATTTCATTATACCAGCACTATGTTGGATGCAAGGCGAAACCGATGTGAACAGTTACCCTGGCACTAATTACCAGGAACTACTACTAAAATTAACCAATGACATCAACCATGACATCAAGCAAATCACAGGGCAGGAAAAAGACATTGAGATAATCTGTTATCAGACGAATGCCCTAGCAAGAGCTGAGCATTTCAACCCAATGGCATACGAGTGTCCTGAGACTGAAGTTCCACAGACACAACTGGAAATGATTCGTGAGCATAAGACATTTCATGCAAGTGGCCCTATGTATCCTTACGATTGTGTTAATGATATTATCCATATTGATGGATTAGGACAAAAAAGTCATGGCATGCTAGCTGGTTTAGCAGCCCTTGATATTATTCAGCAAAAGGACAACAAACGTGGGCTTTACCCTTTAAAAATAAAAACTAAAGATGCAGAAGTGATCATTGAGCTTCAGGTACCATGCCCACCTTTAGTTATTGACACCATCCAAGTTGCCAAGGCAGACTGTTATGGTTTCAGTGTCATTACACCAGACAACCGCAACATTGTTAAATCTATTGCACTACATGGGGACACCCTTCATATCTTGTGTACAGAAAAGCCATTGAATTGCCGTGTAAGATATGCAGTTAATGGTGAATACATGAAAAGTGGTCGGCTACATGGTCCAAGAGGAAATCTCCGAGACTCCCAAGGAGATTCTTTGAAGGTTACTGTTAGCAATCACGATTATCCTGTTCATAATTGGTGTTATCAGTTTGATATACGAATAGAATAGGGCTTACATAATCCAAAATCTGAAATTATTAAAAAGCATTATAAAGAAAACAGCAATAAGATTTGGGTATTTGTTTTTTTTCCTGTATCTTTGCAACATAAATTTAAGGTTATATGGAAAGAGAAGATATTTTGAAGCGCGTTGAAGAGATTTTCCGCGAAGAGTTGGGACAAAGTGACCTTGTTCTGACAGATGAGACAACTGCTGATGATGTAGAGGGTTGGGATTCACTCAGTCATGTTCAGTTGGTTGCCGTTATGGAGGATGCATTTGGCATCGAGTTCAGTTCACGCGAGATCCTGTCATGGGATAATGTCGGTGATTTGATAGATAGTATTCAGAAGAAAGTATAGGAATGGTTGTCAATTCCCTGACGTTTTTGTGGTTCTTTCTGGTTGTTTTGGCTGTATATTATGTATGTCAGACGAAGAAAGAGCTACAGAATATATTTTTGTTAGTCAGTTCATACTGGTTCTATTCACAAGTTGACTTGAAGATGACGGGGCTGCTCGTCATCCTGACACTCACATTCTGGTTTCTTGGAAAAGGCGTCAGTCATTTCCTGGATAAAGAGGATGAACGCCATGCTGCCATCCTCACAAATGTGGGAGTTGTCATCGGAATTGGAGCCTTGTTCTATTTCAAGTACCTCAATTTCTTTGCTGAGTCAATCGTCTCTCTTATATCGCCATTAGGAATACATCTGAGTTGGACTACGCTTCATCTAGTTGTACCTATCGGACTGAGTTTCTTCACATTTAAGTTGATGAGCTATGTACTTGATATCTATAATGGAAAGATTCAGCAAGAGAAGAACATCATCAGTTTCGCAAACTTTATTGCCTTTTTCCCGACAATATTGTCAGGCCCTATTGACAGGCCCAAGCCATTCCTGAAGCAAGTTAACCAAGCACGCCTCTTTAACCCTGACAACTTTATGAACGGTTTCAGGCGTGTCTTGTGGGGAATGTTCCTGAAGATGTGTATTGCAGACAGATTGGATATATATGTGAGTGCCATCTGGAACAACTACGAACATCATTCTGCCATCTCTATTATCTTTGCCTCCCTACTCTACCCGTTCCAAATGTATGCGGACTTTGCTGGATACAGTGAAATGGCCATTGGCGTGGCTTTGATTCTAGGTTTTAAGGTAGCAGAGAACTTTAAGCGTCCATTCTTTGTGATTGACATTGCAGGGTATTGGAGCCGATGGCACATGTCATTAACCAGTTGGTTGACAGACTATGTATTCCTCCCCCTTAATATCAAATTCAGGAAATCTGGTGTCAAAGGAACCATTGCTGCCATCATGCTTAATATGATCTTCATTGGTATGTGGCATGGGGCCAACTGGACATTTCTTCTTTTCGGTATTTATCATGGCCTATGGTACATTCCACTGATGATAAACGGCCAGTTCTTCAAAAAGCGGAAGATTGAACTGAATGCCAAAGGATGGCCGACATATCCTTATGTTCTGAAGATGGTTGGCATCTATCTTGTAGTCACTTTCGGTCTCATGCTATTCCATTCTGACAATATGACGGAGTTCTTCAATGTCTGGGGAAGCATATTCTCACATTGGAATGGTGGCCTATTTACAGATATGAACACGATGGTGAATGCTGCGCTTTGTTCGATAGCGCTTATCTATGTAGACATCCAGGAAGAATGGCGTCCCAACAAGAAACTCTATCTCCCATCTTGGGCAGAACGCTGGCGTTGGGAACTGATGATTGCAGTAGAAATCGTCTGCATTCTGATGTTTGGCGTATTTGATAATAATCAGTTTATCTATTTCCAATTCTAAGATGAAGAAACTTGCAATACATATCATCATCGTTGCATGTCTGTTTTTTGTGATGGATAGAATCTTGGGCATAGGGCTTGGTTATCTCTATCGCATCTCCAATACCACAGATGAATATAAGATTAGTTATTCCAATGAAAGCACCCGGGATTCGTTGCTCTTTATTGGGAGTTCCAGATGTCTGCATCATTATGCGCCTTTGATATTTGAAAAAGAATTAGGTATGACCTGCTTCAATGCTGCAGACTGGGGCATTAAGAATATTTATTTCCATTATGGTCTGTTAGGGAATATCCTAAGCAGATACACGCCGAAAGAAATCGTATTTGAGGTCCATCCATGCGATTTTCTGGACACGCCCTATTCAGGAACTGAAAGAGCAGGATCCTTAGCTCCCTATTGTGGCATGAGTGAAGCATGCGATGAGATGTTGAAAATCTCCGGTAATTATTGGCCATATCAGCTCTCTTGGGTCTATAGATATACAGGCAGTCTCCCCAGTCTCTTAACAGGAAAACTCGGTTCAATGGACAGAAGTCTGAAAGGATGGAAGCCGCTTGATGGTGTATTGGATACAACTGGCTTGGTTGCTGAAGAATATCCCTTCCCCATCAAGCAGGAAAAAGTTGACTTGTTAGAGAGATTTATCAAAGACTGCAAAGAAAGGAACATTCAGCTTTCGATCATTGTTTCTCCTATGTATATCTGCTCAAAAGAGGATGTCTATAGGATTCCTAAGGATTTAGCTGCCAAATATCAGATTCCCTTCATGGATCATTATAGGGATTCTACATTTGTCGGTCATCCTGAGCTATTCTATGATTTCGGACATCTCAACAGAAAAGGGGCAGAGCTCTATTCAGAGATCATCAGCAAAGAATTAAAAAGGTGAGTAATGCTACTCACCTTTTTCTTGCTCCACGATTTCAATAAGACCGATATCCTTTTTCCAAAAATAACAAATCAGACGATTGCCAAATGCCGGAGCAGGAACAGGAGAGAACAAAGGCGTAAAGCCCATATCTTTCAATTGTTCATAAGTTTGTTGGACATCAGTAACCGTATAACAAGTATGATAAGGTGTCGCCCCTTTTTTCAACATATTCAGCATGGTGGCATTCTCTGGATATGGTTCAACCAATTCAATCGAGACTTCTCCCTTCTTTCGCAGGAAACATATCTTCGTTTTCTGTGTATCATCATTGACAACAGCCTCTGCCGAATATCCCAAGATCCTAAAAGTTTCCGCTGTTCTCTCAATATCCTTCGTCACATATCCGATATGTTCAATTCTAAATTCCATCATACATCAACTTCTTTTTTAGTGATATAACATTCTCTTGGCTGATAACTGTCTACATCCAATACGTACTTCGCTCCTTCAGATGCAAGTTCTGATAGAGCAAACCCTAAATTCGGATAATGCTGTTCTACCATCTTATTCTTGGGCGTAGGAAGATACTCACCAATAATTCGCTTATACCCCTTCCTCTTGGCACATTCCACCATCGTGTTTAGGGTAAAATTCTCCATTCCCCGCTTTAAGACTCGGCAACTCATAAACCAAGTATCTACGAAAAGGGTCTCATCATCCTGTTTCTTCATGATGATAACCGCAATCAAGCCATTATCACCGAACTTATCCTCCAGTGTGAAACTCAAATCTATCACTTCAGGATTCTCTGCCATCGAAGTAATATCAGCCTCAGTATAACGGATAGTTCGCAGATTGAACTGATTGCTTCTTTGCGACAATTGAGCCACACGGGGGGTATTAAACTTGGTAAATCCACTGACCGTAGAAACCATATCCAAGGATTTCAGAAAGTCGGCTTCATTAGCAAAGGTCTTAGCCAAGGACACACGTTTGGCTTCCACTTGATATTGTTTGGTGCGATCCTTGTCTGCTTGACTATAGGAAGCGGTCTCAAAAAGATTCAGCGAATAAAGATACTCCAAATATTTACCAGGATCCTCTGGCAACTCAGGTACCGTAATACCGGGAATATTCTCACGAACCATATTACGTTCAAAAGGATTATCATCCAAGAACACCATCGAGTCGAAAGCTATATTCAAAATGCCTTGAATAGCCCGAATATTATCCACTTTAGTTTCCCAATTAGCCATAAAGACAGCTATATCATCCAATTTCAGCACCATATCAGGATGCTTCTCAAAGGGTTCCTTAGCCGTATCCTCATTATTTTTGGATGCCACACAGATAATGATTCCTCGCTGCTTGAGTTTCTTCACCCACATCTGGAACTCAGTAAAAGCCTTACCGATGCCCAGCCCATGACCCAACTCAATACCTTCAAGACCATCATCGCCAATTACGCCTCCCCAGACTGTATTGTCCAGATCCAGTATCAGGCATTTCTTAAACTGCCCCCTAATGGCTCCTATAATATCCACCACACGTGAAGCTACGTAGGGTAAAGCATTCACACTCAGCACCATCTCGGTACTCATATAGACATTCGGAGAGAACATAAACTGGCGGCCAAACAGGTTCTGCAATCCTGCAATATCACAGACAAACAGATTGGGATACTGTTTTGAAAGCAACATCAGTTCATAATTCAATTTGCGAACCTGGAAAGAAAAGGAAGCCTCAACTTTATTAGCATAACTACCAAACACAGTATCCTCAATCTCCGGATAGTTAAAATAGATTATCTTCTTATCAGTAAAGGCGGGATTCTCACAGATGGAAGCCAAGAACGACAGACGCTCTTCTGCCACCAACTCTTGTTTCTCAGCAGGCAACAGACTGTGATACTCACATAGTTTGTGCGTAGATTGGAAAATGATAACAATACTAGCGTCAAACTGATAAAGATCACTAGTCGGATCAAGCAGTTGGCGCTCTACCTGATTATACTCACCTTCATAGATATCCAAGGCTATATTTCTATCAATAGCTTCACCTTTGATAGATGTCACCAGAAGTTGGGTAGCCGTATCACCGAGTAATGCCACCTTCAATGATGGGGTTTCCAATTCTTTCGTAGCTAAAGCTTTTAGTTCTCGTAAAGTTCGCATATTTGTCGTATTTTTGCCTGCAAATATACAAAAAAAATATGAAAATTAGTAATTATATACCATTTTGTTCTTTTTCTTTCTTTTTTTTTGTACTTTTGCAGAAATTTACAAATTGTGTAATATGAAATATCTATATAAGCTATTGGCAGTAATTTGCATTAGCGTCATCTGTATTATTGGCTATTACAATTATCAAAATCGAATAACCCTTACAGGACATAGAGTAGTGCTCTGTATTCCTATTTATGGGCAAAGCCTAGCATTAGGGGAAGAGGCTATCAGAATAACCGACTTTGATTCTTTAAAAATGAAATATGACGGAAGAATAGTAAACGAGCATTTAAATTATCAATTCGGTGGGTATGCAGAAGAAAGATGGAAGCGTACAATAAAAAGATTTTTCAAAATCCATAAAAGATCATTTGAGTTGTCTGTTTACAGAATGGCTGAAGAATTAGCAACCCGACTCGGGAACGACACTGTGATATGTACATTCCCTGGCGGTATGGGGGAGTCTCCGATTTTCAATTTGTCAAAAGAGGCAACCCTCTATCCGAGGTTCATTTATGATATCAACTTGGCATATGAGAATGCCAAAAGCAAAGGATGGGATTTTTATGTTCCTGCTATTTGTTGGATGCAAGGAGAATCAGACATGATCGATTATACGAAAGAAGACTATAAAAAGGCTCTCAAAAAAGTTCAAGTAGATTTAAATCGTGACATTAAGGCCATCACTCATCAGAAAGAAGACATTCGATTTATTTGCTACCAAACAAACGCTGTCACGATTGCAAAAGACTTCAACGCTTCTGACTACGACTGTATAGAGATGAGAACGCCTCAAACCTTTGTTGATTTTATAAATGAAGATTCTTTGTTCGAGGCGAGTGGACCAACATACCCCTATAACTTCATGCGTGAGTATCTCCATATTGATGCAATAGGCCAACAACAGATGGGCTATTTAGAATATTTGACTGCAATGAACATTATTAGAGGAAAAGGTAAGACATATGGTCTGATTCCAAAATCACTCTCTATAGATGGCAATGATGTGTTAGTTCAATTTCGTGTCCCCTGTCCCCCACTTGTATTAGATACCATCTCCGTTAAATATGCTGATCATTATGGCTTTAGTGTAATTAATAAAACTGGAGAAGATATCATCAACGACATCTCTATTGAAGGAGATGTAATAAGATTAAGATGTATAAAATCACCTATTGACTGTAAAGTACGCTATGCAGTCAATGGAAAAAAAATGAAAAGTGGCTGTTTGCATGGTCCACGAGGGAATCTAAGAGACTCTCAAGGAAATAGAGAAATTTTATCATTACAAGGTAAGAATTACCCCATTCATAATTGGTGTTATCAATTCGACATATTATGTAAATAATATATATGGCTAAAGAAATCAAGTTCAGCGTCATGATTCCTGCTTACAAAGACAGGTATCTAAAGGAAACTATCGACAGCATTCTTGCACAGACGTACCAGAACTACGAAATCGTTATAGTCAATGATGCATCTCCTTATAACATTGATATTATTGTTAATCAATACAATGATTCTCGAGTTCTATATTTTAAGAACACAAAGAATTGCGGTGCTAAAAATGTTGTAGACAATTGGAATATTTGTCTTACTCATGCAACAGGAGAATTTGTGATGTGTATTGGCGATGATGACAAATTGACGCCAAGATGTTTACAGGATTTCGTTGATTTAATAAAGAAATACCCTAATTTGGACTTGTATCACGCTAGAAGTGAAATTATTGATGATGACTCTAATTTCGTTTGCCTACTTGAAAAACGTCCAGAATGGGAGTCGGTCTACTCTTTGATGTACAATCCCCGTAACACCCATTTGGGTGATTGGCTATTTAGAACAGAAACACTCCGCAGAAACGGGGGGTTCTACAAGTTGCCTTACGGATGGCAAAGTGACGATATTAGCGCATTTATTGCAGCTGCCAGTCACGGTGTGGCAAACACTCAAGAGGTCGGATTCCAATATCGCGGGAATGGGCTTTCTATCAGCCATGATTTATCATGTATCGAAGACAAGATTGAGGCAGTGCGCTTTGCAATCAAGTGGCGCCTAGATTTTGTTGCTAGTCAACATCCCCAAAACGAAGATGACAAAAATCACATCAGACTTATCAAGCGTGATGCATGTGCTAGTGGTTATCAAGATATTGATGACATGGTGGAATTTGATATTCGCAAGAATTTTTGGATTCGCGGATGGTTTTGGTTTGTGAACAAACAAAAGTATGGAATATCCTTAAAACGATATTTGTACTGTGTCTTAAAGGCTGCAAAAAATAATCTAACATAGCCTGGAGATCTAGCTGCATCTACTTATTTCCTTTAACCAAATTATCGTCAGAGTCCACATAATGATCTGTCTTGTGGAATATTCTTGATACACCTTTTAATTGAGTTCTGATATTCTCAAAGAAGCTCACATACATCGGTTTATTGCCTATGGTACCATAGCCTGTAATAGCACGACAACGGCGGTCACGAACAAAGACTATTTTTCCGTACTTCTTGAGATTAAAGGCCATTGAGCCATCTTCTCCACGGATAATATCTACACGATAAGGTTCCTGACGTCCATAGTCAGCATTATAAGCAAAAACAAGACCACGTACGCTCAGTTCCGGACGCTTGAAGTGTTGTATCCAGAGAAAAAGATCACGAGTCATTTCATAGATCTTTAATCCTAACTTTGAATGATTCTCATCTGGGAAATAGCCCCACGTTGCTGACGCGCAGGCAACACCTGGTTTTGTCAGATGATCAAGCATAATCTCAAAATACTTCGGGGGATAAATGGTGTCGCTATCTACATCAAAATAAAACTTCCCTTTGGCATGCTGCAAACCACATCGACGGGCATAACCGCAGGAATGCTGGTATTCTGTGAAATAGGGAATTCCTGACTTCTCATAAATATCCGCAGTTCGATCTTTAGAGTCATTATCCACTCCTATAATTTCTACAGGGTATTTACACTCAATCTCGCTTATTGCCCATAGGCAAGCCTGCAGATGAGTTTCTTCATTATAGCCAATGACTACTATTGAAGCTAGCGGATTATCACTCTGAAGACATGCCAAACGCTCACGAGTTCCATCAATTATCTCTTGTGGCACCTCACTAAAAGGTTTACCATAAACAGACATATATTTATCGTACCAAGCCATATTTTATTTATTTTCAGTTATAGACTCAAACAAAGAAATCCATTGAGGCATAATGCTCTCCCGAGAATAGCGCAATACATTTTTACGTCCAATCTTCCCCATTCGTTTTCTTAAATCCTCATTTTCAATTAATTTGCAGATACTATCTGCCAAAGCTTTGCTATTCAAATAATCTACAAGGAAACCATCCTCCCCATCAGTAATCACATTTCTTGGTCCATAAGGGCAATCAAAAGACACACATGGAAGACCGCAAGCCATTGCTTCCAAAAGCACCATGGCAAACCCTTCGAATACTGAGCTCATCACATAAATGGAGCTTTTTAGATACTCTTCCATAATATTATCTGTAGGATCGTTCATGATAACCACATCCTGGAGGCCATAATCGTTAATTTGTTTACGAACCTTTTCTTTATATTCACCAGAACCAAATATGTTAATGATCCATTCAGGATAGCTTTTATGGACTTCTCGCCAGGCATCAATCAAATAATTATACCCTTTTGCACTATTATATCGTCCGACAATAATTGCCTGTCTATTTTCACATGTACTCGAAACATCAGGATAGAAAGGAAAAGAATTAGGAATCACATATACGGGCAAAAGGTGTCCCCAATCCTCCTTATCTTGATTAGTAAGGACTACCAACGCATCAAGTTTACTCACCTGCCGATCCATATACCAACGGAAAAATTTCGTCAGATATTTGAAAAGGAAATTCTTGTCCTCCAACAGATGGAAATTGCGGATAAAGTGCTTTGTTGTGTGAGCCTCACCTATTTTCTTACTACCATCTTTTAGCTTTGTGATGAAACTTATATCACGTCCTAATGTGGAAATAACAATATCTGGACGATCATTCATAAGTAATGCTTTCATCTTCTTGCGATACTGATGCATCAACTTATAATACATCCAAATTCTCACAGGAAAAGAATGACCATACTCTTTGGAAAAATCGACTGCTAAATCTATAAGTTTCACCTTAGGCGAAAGAGGGAAAACTGGTTCACGACCTAGTTGGGTATCAGTAACAATAACGATATCATGACCATGTTCTGCTAACCAGTTAGCCTTTTCTGCTATTACCCGATCGGCTCCACCTTTTGTAACAAGAGCAGTATATATATAATATATCTTCATAAGCCTTTATATTTTGAAAACAATCGAATTAGCAAAAGGGTTATACAAGCAGGCAATTTACCAAGCAAATACAAAACAACATTATGTAAACGTCTTTGTCTAAAAGACAAAATCTCAAAGAAACTTGCAGGATGTTTAATAAACCCTCTCAGTTCTCTATTTGCAAAAGCAGGTTCAATGTATGCTTGTTTTGCAAGAACATTGCAAATAATGTAAATATCGGACATCATTGCTATATAACATCTATTAGGATAATATGGCTTGACTCGAAGATTATAATCATTTGTCTTTAATTGTGCAACAGCCTCAAAATACTGTATGATTTTATCTTTGTTTATCTTTTCCTGATGCCAGGAATTTGACAATGAGTTTTCCCTACACAAATAAGTATAGGTGATGTCGGGTAGCAAAACAGCACGATTTGCTATCGTTACCAAATTGAGGGTAAAAGCCATGTCTTCCCAGAAATCTGCCTTACAAAATCGAAGCTTATTCTGTCGGATCAATGATAGTTTAACTAAATAATTACAGGCAGAAGCTTGAAAACCGGCATAACGCTGATATGCAAATTCTGCCAAAGAATCTGCATCTTCGAAATACATCTTCGGATATTGAAAAAGAGACCGTTTGCCTGATAATTCTATCCGCTCATAAGAGCCAAAGACTACATCGGCTTGGTGCATTTCCACCTCATTCATCAATAGTGTTATCGTATCTTTATCTATCACATCGTCGGAATCCATAAAATAGAGATAATCGCCTGTGGCATTATCAATTATCTCATTACGAGACTCCGAGACACCTAAATTTGAACTATGCGTAAGAATACGCATAGCCTCTCCACGAGGATGAGTCTGGCGGATAGATTCCAGTATATTCAGAGACTGGTCGCCGCTAGCATCATCGACTACAAGGAATTCTATATCCGAATAGGTCTGTGACAAGGCTGACTCCATCGTCCGTCTGATGAAATTCTCAACCCTAAAAACAGGAATTCCTATCGTTACTTTATAATGCATCGTTACGTTATATTTTATGCAGCCCCATTTTCTTCGCTACAGCGACATAGAGCTGATACCAGGTCCACTTATTGATTTTATAATCGGTAGCATAGATATATTTGCCTTTGAATTGGGCTATGTTCAATTGGTGTCCACCATCAACAAATATGCTGTTTTGTGGAAATACATTATGCATGAACAATTGCTCCTCATAGTGGTTCTCATCAAAACGGGTAATCTCCATCAGTGAAATGTTGTCACCATAGGATCCGTGGCAATCCTGGGTTACTCGCAATAGCTTACCTTTGTAATCTATCAGTGAACCCGCATTTCTACCAAATTCATTACTTACACAGATAGGAGATTGAGGATGTTTCGTAAACTCACCATTCAGCAAATCATCAGTCAAATATAGTTCCTGATAATACATCCAATCTTTCTGATATGATGTAAACAGGAAATATTTATCATCTTGATGATACACGTGACTATCATTGAAACTAAAATTAATCTGCTCGTCACGTTCTTGCTTTAGAAGAATACGAACAAATCTAAAATCAGTAAGGTCAGCATTTGCCTGATAAAGACGAATGGTATCACTTTCCTGTGATTCTGGAATCATGAAGATCTTGCCATGATTTTCAAACACATAAGGAAAAGAAAGATGGAATGGTTCCGACAAAACAACCACTGGTTTCGACCAGATCTGAAGGTCTTTTGTCTTCGTCATCATAATACACCCAGGATCATCCCAATGCTGGGACTCGTAAAAAAGGAAGAGCTCATCATCTTTCACAAACAAGAAAGAATCGGCCTGAAATCGCAATGGCTTGGGTTTCCAAAGACCTTTCAATGGATATTTTAGAATTAGATGCTGCTCATTAAACACGTCTAAAGACAAATCATCACTGGCAAAGAGTGCAACTGTAAAAGTTACATCTTTTCTGAATAATGTATGAAATATCTTATCTATTATCATAATACAATACTTTCAAATAAACTATGCCAGTGTTGACAGACAGAATCCAACTTGTAACGTTGAACATTCTTAACTGCTGCTTTTGCCATTTGCTGTCGCAAATTCACATCGCACATCATTTTGCCCATTGCTTTAGCTAATGAACCAATACTACCAGAAGGAACAAGCAGACCATCTTCATTATGACGGACAATATCTTTGGGGCCACATGGACAATCATATGATATAACTGGCAAACCACATGCCATAGCTTCAATCAATACCATTCCAAAACCTTCGAAGCGAGAACTGAAGACGAACAAAGAGCTGTTCAGATATTCTGCCTTTATATCGGAAGTGCTACCATTGAGATGACAGCGGTTCCTGTCAATCTTCAACTTATCTATCAACTGCTCGTATGGCATACGTTCTCCCATGCCATAGATGGCCAGTTCCCAGTCTGGATGTTGTTGTTCTATCAGCTTCCAGGCATGAAGTAAGAGATCGAAACCTTTCTGGTAGACATAACGCCCCACGGCGATGACACGTTTATTGGATAAAGGGCTTACCTGATCGATATCGAAAGCCAAAGGATCGGGAATCACCTCGACATTCGATAGTTCTGTCCATGAAGCCTTATCCTCTTCTGTTAATACGACAAAACGATCTAGACGTTTAAGATGGGAGACCAAATTATGCATCCAATATTTGGCAAAGAGTCGCTTAATAAAATTGGTATCACCTGCCTCAAAATTACGATAGTTGGCTCGATTGACATGGAGTTCGCCAATTTTGCGACTACCATCCTGAATATCATTGATGAAATTGATTTCGCGACGCAGAAGACTAACCGTGATATCGGCTTTGAGTCGAATAAGTTCTTCCGTCAGACGCTTCTTAAAGATGCGTTGCTTCTGTAGATATACGAATATCTTCTTGAAAAATGAACATGTCCAAAGTGCCTCAAAATCAACATCAAGATTGATCACCTTGATCTTTCTTGATAAGGGATAGAATAATGGCTTATCCTTGCCTTCTGTCAGGATAATCGTTATGTTATAGCCTAGCACATCAGCCATGTAATTGGCTTTCAGAGTCAAGACACGTTCTACACCTCCAGCCATATACAGGGCGGGGGTACAATAGACAATCTTGAGGGGGCTATCTGACATTATTTCTCGATATTTTCTGCAAATGTACGGATAAAATTTGATTATTCCAAATTATATGCGTATTTTTGCATCCATAAAGTGAAGAAATGATAAAAGTCAGCGTTATTCTGCCTGTCTATAATGTCGCACCGTATCTGGACGAGACATTTGCGTCACTCCTGAGCCAGACGCTTCAGGAGATAGAGATTATTGCCGTGAATGACGGATCAAAGGATAACAGTGAGGACATCATAAAAAAATATGCACAGCAGGATGCACGAATCAGCTACTTCTCTCAAAAGAACCAAGGACAGTCGGTTGCAAGAAACTTAGCCCTTCAACATGCCAAGGGAGAGTATATCTATATGATGGATTCGGATGATGTGTTAGCCAATCCTGATGCATTGCGAATCTGTTACGAATATGCTGAACAAAATAAAGCCGATTTCATTTTCTTTGATGGGGACACGCTTCAGGAGCAAGGAGCCGCCCCCCTCACTTGGGATTATAAGAGAACAGAAGATCTAGATGAGAGTAAAGCCTATAACGGAGAAAGGCTCCTTAGTGAGGTGTTGGATAAGTGGAAGCATAACTGTGTCGTTTGGCTGCTGCTTATTAAGCATAACTACTTAAAGCAGATCGGTCTAGACTTTTACCCTGGTATTATTCATGAGGATGAGCTCTTCACAACCAAGCTCACATTGCAAAGTGACAAAATATTTTGTCTAAAAAAGAGTTTCGTCAAACATCGTGTCAGATCAGCTTCAACAATGGGAATTCGCTACTCCAAGCGAAACATAAACTGCTATCTGACAGTGATAGACGAATTACTGAAGTGGCGGAATACACCTATTATCCACAAATTTGCGAAATACACTTTAAGTAAAGTATTCTATACAGGGCATCAGATACCTTTCAAGGAAAAACCTGCTGTATTCTTGAGAGCCGTTAAGTCGGGATATCTGAAATACATCGGACTGAAATCTGCAATAGTATTTTGGTTTAAGAAGTAACGGCTAAGCCTCTTCAACCACACGTCGCATCTGAATCTTCCAACTCAGGTTCTCGACAGTCTTGCGTATTTCGGCAGGATCAAACGTATGAGACTCAATGAAGTCCACCATCTGCTGAACATCAATCGGAGACTCATCGGGAAGTGCCTTTATGATGTATGGTTTGTCTTCGAAATCACTATCAATTTCGGAATAGATAAAGGGGATACCACGAGTAGCATACTCGCGATTCTTTAGTGTCTTGATATTTGTAATGCCGCTACGATGACGAGCGAGGCTACCAATTGCGAAACAACTCTGATTAAACACATCATTTAGTTCATCGCCAAAAAGTTGGCCATGAAACACAACATGGTCTTTTAACCCATACTGATCGATTAAAGTTTGGATACCCGGATAATCTCCCTGACCATAGAGGTCAAAAGGATCAATACCACCAACTATGTGGAAGATGATATTTCTTGGAGAAGTGGCATTCTTGTAATACTCACCTAGACCTGCTATCAAACGGTCGTAGCCATGCCACAGATGAACTTCTGCAACAGCTATCAGATGAATCGCATCATCGACGGGCTGAAAATGGTGGAGGGGAATACTATCGAAATCTACGCCATTACTGATTCGGATGGTTCGTTGTCCAAATATTTCATCAGCATCAGAAAAAGTAACGATGGCTGACATCTGACGCGCTAAACCATGACGGAAGAGTTGATCAATCTTCAAGCCCAGACGTTCCTGCCGAGAGAAGGTGTCAAACTCCTGATCATAAGGATAGGTGGGAATCTCCGTGACTGACTTAATGCCTAACAGGCGAAGTCGCTTAAACAAACGAATCAGAAACGGATTGGCATTTTGGAAACAACGGGCATAAACGAACTGAATGCCGTTGAGTTTGCAATAGTCATAGATACAGCCGTAGTCTATACGCTGACGAAGGCCTGCCACAAACCCTGTACCATAGTCTTGAATGACCTGGTCATCGACATAGCGGCAGCGATGACCTTGGGCATCAAAATCATAATAACAAAGGTGGACTTCATATCCATTTTCACGAAGGCCTTTCACCTGATAATGGATCTTTTTGCTGATGCCACTCACTTCAGAAAATCCGTGATAGACGAGGAACAATATCTTCATTTTCATTATTTTGTTGCAAAAGTAGGTAAAAATTTGGAATTAAACAAAATAATTTGTATTTTTGTCGTCGTAAATAAAGTCATGACATGAATAACGAGGCGATCAGAGGACAATTCAAGAGCAATCCCAAGTTGAAGAAATTTGTGGACTGGATGATTATGAATCAGGTGCAGACAAGGCCACGATGGTTTGTCAGGATGCTGGCTCCGCTCTATCAGCATAGGGGGAAGCATTCGGTGATTCATCGTTCGGCCAGAATGGATACCCCACCCTATCGTAAGTTCTCGTTAGGTGATTACTCGGTCATCGAATCTTTTGCCTGCATCAACAATGCCGTGGGTGATGTTGTTATTGGTGACCATACTAGGATAGGCCTGCACAACACAATCATTGGGCCTGTGACTATCGGCTGTCACGTAAACCTGGCACAGGGCATCACGGTAACAGCACTTAATCACAATTTTGAAGCTTCTGATAAACGAATTGACGAACAAGGTGTCAGTACGACTCCTGTTATAATAGGAGACGACATCTGGATTGGTGCTAATGCGGTGATTCTGCCCGGTGTCACTATTGGGAATCACTCAGTAGTTGCCGCTGGAGCCGTTGTAACAAAAAATGTTCCACCCCACTCGCTCGTTGCAGGCGTGCCGGCTAAAATTATCAAACAGATATGAGAATAGGTATAGAAGCTCAGCGCATTTTCCGCAAAAACAAACATGGCATGGACTATGTGGTGTTGCAGGAAATCAAGGAACTGCAAAAGATGGATACGAAAGATGAGTATTTCATCTTTGTCGCTCCAGGTGAAGACAGATGCCTGGAGGATACCAGCAATGTGCATATCATAGAAATTGGCGGTGGATTCTATCCCCTATGGGAACAGTTCACATTACCAAGAGCAGTCAAGAGACTGAATCTTGACGTGTTGCATTGTACCAGTAACACGGCTCCACTTCGTTGCAACATTCCACTCATCCTGACACTACATGACATTATCTTCCTGGAACCCCGCGACAAGTCAAACAAATCGCTTTACCAGAACTTGGGATGGTTTTATAGAAGACTTGTGGTGCCAAGAATTCTTAAGAAATGCAGACGTATCATCACAGTCTCTAACTTTGAGAAGAAGAACATCATGGCGAAACTCAATATTCCTGAAGAGCGGATGGCCATGATCTACAACGGCTATAACAAATGGTTCAAGCCTGTGACCGACTCAAAACTGGTATTCAAAAAATACATTGATACCGAAGGGTACTTCTTCTTCCTAGGCAATACAGATCCCAAGAAGAACACTGAGCGGACGCTTATTGCCTATTCAAAGTATCTTGAGAAATCAAATGTGAAACGCAAACTATTGATGGCTGATTTAGATAAAGAATATCTTGATGGTATCATAGAGAGGAATCATATTGAGAACATCAAGAAAATGATTGTGATGCCCGGGTATATTGTCAACAGCGATCTGCCATATATTTACAATAGTGCTTTTGCCTTCCTATACACTTCGTTGAGAGAAAGTTTTGGCATTCCCCTGCTCGAGGCTATGGCTTGTGGGACACCTGTCATTACCTCTAACACATCATCCATGCCAGAGATTGGTGGCAAAGAAGCTATCCTAATCAATCCAGAAAGTGCTGATGAGATTGCAGAGAAGATGCTGCAGCTGGAGGAAGATGATACGCTATACAAGGAGCAGGAAGAAATTGGTATTCAAAGAGCCAAACTCTTTTCTTGGAAACAGACGGCTGAGCAACTGCTAGACGTATATCATGCAATCCAAAACCAGAAATCATAGGCTTTTCAGCCAAAGAGATCCAGAGATAGGTCTTGCTGAGGTTTTTCCTCTTTTTCTTCTTCGGAGGATTGTTCTTTGAAGTCCAACATCAATTGTTGGGCATCGGGATTGTTCTTGGTGTTCAGACGGTAATAGCCTCGCTGTTCCATACTTTCTATCAGCGAGGAAGACAACTTGGAGTTTTTCAACAGGTATTGCTGAACATACGAACGGATCTCTGACAGATCAGGTGTATAGAATAATGTTGAATTCTGGTTATAGACGTGTTTGGCCAACAGTTGAACACTGATGCCCTTGTCACCTACAGCTGTAAGGATCCTAAGTATCTGACGGTCGTATGTCATAAAGATTAAAAAAGGCCGGTAAGACGATTACCGACCTTTTTTTATTTGTAAGTAAATGGATTAAGCCAATGTTACTTTCTCATCTTCGTTGGCGAGCTTACCCTCCTTGAAGAGCCAACCCAGACCGAGAAGAGTCTCCTCCTCAGAAATCTTTGCAGCCTTTGCAATCTCCTTTACGGTGAGAGCCTTTCCAGCGGCTGCCAGTGCCTGATAAACATCACCAGCCTTGAAACCTGCATTCTCAGCGTTTACAGTGAGAACAGACTTAGCTGCTGCCTTCTTAACGGTTGCGGTCTTCTTTTCAGCGGCTGCCTTAGGAGCGGCGGCCTTCTTTGCTGTTGCTTTCTTTTCTGCCATAATTCTTAAAAAATTAATACTTTATTGAAGTTATACTCTTGTTCATTATTAATCGCGTGCAAAAGTACGACTATTTATTCATACAAGTTATTGATATTTAAGTATTTTTTGCAAAAAGGTAACTATTCTTGACGAATATCAATTTTCAACTGCAACTCTTCAAGTTGTTTCGGGTCTAACTCACCTGGTGCATCCAGCATCACATCGCGACCACTATTATTCTTCGGGAATGCGATACAATCACGGATACTGTCGAGACCTGCCATCAACGATACAAAGCGATCGAGACCGAAAGCCAGACCTGCGTGAGGAGGTGCTCCATACTTGAAAGCATTGATCAGGAAGCCAAACTGAGCCATAGCACGCTCGGGGGTAAAGCCGAGAATCTGGAACATCTTTTCCTGGAGTTTACCATCATGGATACGGAGTGAACCGCCACCAACCTCAACACCATTGCATACGAAATCGTAAGCGACGGCACGAACCTTCTCTGGGGCAGTATCCAACAGAGGAATATCATCGGGATTAGGCATGGTAAAAGGATGATGGGTAGCCATCAAGCGCTGTTCCTCATCGCTCCACTCAAAGAGCGGGAAGTCGACAATCCAGAGACAGACGAAGTTGTCCTTATCACGAAGGCCGAGACGATCACCCATCTCAAGACGAAGCGTACAGAGCTGAATGCGAGTCTTATTGGCATTGTCCCCAGAGAGAATCAGCACGAGGTCACCATCCTTGGCACCAGTTGCCTCCTTGACTTTTGCCCATACTTCAGGTTCATAGAACTTGTCAATGCTGGATTTCACTGTACCATCTTCATTGAACTTGACGTAAACAAGCCCCTTGGCCCCAACCTGCGGACGCTTGACAAATTCAGTCAACTCATCGAGCTGCTTACGAGAATAGTTAGCACATCCTGGCACACAGATACCACCGATGTAAGTAGCATCGTTGAATACTGGGAAGGAGCCAGTGCCCTTCAGCTGATCCATCAGTTCTACAAACTCCATGCCAAAACGGAGATCAGGCTTATCAGAACCAAAGCGACGCATGGCCTCATGCCAAGTCATACGCTGAAGCGGGGGAAGTTCAACACCACGAACCTCTTTAAACAAATGACGGGCCATATCCTCGAAAAGCTGGAGTACATCCTCCTGCTCAACAAACGACATCTCGCAGTCAATCTGTGTAAATTCCGGCTGACGGTCTGCACGCAGATCCTCATCACGGAAACACTTGGCTATCTGGAAGTATCGATCGAAACCACTGACCATCAACAGCTGCTTAAGCGTCTGGGGAGACTGGGGCAAAGCATAGAACTGCCCAGGATTCATGCGAGATGGCACCACGAAATCACGGGCTCCCTCAGGCGTAGAGCCAATCAGAATCGGTGTCTCAACCTCAATAAAATCCTTGGCATCAAGGAAGTTACGGATGAGGATTGTCATACGATGACGCAGCTCGAGGTTCTTACGAACAGCAGCACGGCGCAGATCGAGATAACGATACTTCATACGGATATCGTCACCACCATCAGTATTATCCTCAATCGTAAACGGCGGTGTCAGACTCTCACTCAAAATATTGAGTTCTTTCACCAGAATCTCGATGTCGCCAGTAGGCATCTTAGGATTCTTACTCTGACGTTCGCTCACTTCACCTTTGACCTGAATACAGAACTCACGGCCTAACTTATTGGCACGGTCACACAGTTCTGCATCATCAGCCTCATTGAAAACCAACTGTGTCAAACCATAACGATCGCGCAAATCAACGAAAGTCATACCTCCCATCTTACGACTGCGCTGTACCCATCCGGCAAGTGTCACGACACTGCCTGCATCTGAGAGACGAAGCTCTCCACAAGTCTTGCTTCTATACATATTTATTATATTTTTATTCTGTTTGAGGTGCAAAGGTACAAATTAGCGGGTAAAATACCAAATATTTCTTAATTATTAATTCCTAATTCTCTTTTTTTTATTACCTTTGCCCCGAAATTTATACTTAAAACCAAATGAAAATGAAAAAACTATTTGTAATGACCATGTTACTCATGTGCGGACTGACTGCTGCTTTAGCACAGAAGCCGGCGGAGATTAGATTCGACAAACTGACACACAACTTCGGAACCTTCTCAGAGAAAGAGCCTGTTGTCACTTGTACTTTTACATACACCAACATTGGAGAACAACCGCTGATTATCAATCAGGCTGTTGCCTCTTGCGGCTGTACAGTTCCTGAATATACGAAGGAGCCTGTTAAACCAGGCGAGAAGGGACAGATTAAGGTGACTTACAATGGCACAGGCAAATTCCCCGGACATTTCAAGAAGTCTATTACAATCCGATCCAACGGAGCGGTTGAAATGACCAGGCTCTATATCGAAGGAGATATGACAGAAGCTAAATAAACGAAATCACCCGCCGATTGGCGGGTGATTTCGTTTTAAAATGTATAGGCAAAACCCAAAGAGCTATACTCTTTAAACTGCCAATAACCTAAATCATCGTCATACAGACTAGCATCGTCGAAACGTGGGAAGAGGAACAAATTGGCGGTGATGTACTTCGACACACGGAGTTCAAATGTATTCTCCCACTCTATCTCTGCACGCTTGAAAGACGTAAACGCATAGAAACGTGTCTTCCAAGTTACGACATCATTGAATTTCCACACCAAGTCGGCAGTCATATTCGGGCCAAACTCAAACATGGAATGCTTCCCCGGATCGAGACCATAACTTGGACCCAAATCAACTCGACCTACATAACGATAGTTCACAGCAATTGGAGAGAAGTTGATGGTTCCCGTCAACTTCTGGTTTTTCGACTCAACCTTATAATCCATACCAAGACCGAGATTTATATTTAAAGGAGAGAAAAAATCCGAATAAATCTTTGGATCATTTGACTTATAGCCCTGAGTAAATTGCGTATAGGCCTGTAACTGAAGTGTATAGTACCAATTCTTAGCTGCTTCAAGTCCAAGTTTGCTCGTCAGACGAATCAGATCTTCGTTAGACTTGAATTTATGGAGTGAGTCTGTACGAGAACGGAGGAAACCTAGTTTCAACTCCAGCTTATTGTCCCACTTCCATTTATTCTTATTATCATAATTAGCCTCTGCCGTCAAAGCACCTACCATCGAATAGTTGCTTTCACCACCTTTGTACCAGTTGCCAGACACATAGTTCTGCATGAACTGAAGGAAGCCGTCCCCCTTGTAAGTCCAGAATTTGGGTTTCTGAACCATTACGGTATCGGGAATATCCTCTGGGGCATCCACCAAAGGCACGGTATCAACCTTGTTTACAAACTCAACCTCATTGATAATCGGCTGATACAAATCTTCTCGAATAGATCCTGTCTCTTCCAGATCCGTCTCGGTAGTACGAACCAGATCAGGACGTTTCAGATACACTTTCAGCAATGCAGCATCAACCTCATCGGCTACCCGATCCTTACCTGCTGACTCAGAGTTTAAAGCTAATGTCTTGTCGGCGACATTGTGATAGAACGTCAATGGTGCGAACAGCCGATAATAGCGTCCGTCCAGACTGTCATTTGGCTGTGCGGCACTCGCGCTGAGCGCTGAGATCACCGCAAATAATAATGTGACTTTTCTCATAACTGAATGCAAAGATACAATTTTTTCTTCATAGAATGCATACATTTCGTATTTTTTTCGTAATTTTGCACCTTGATTTAACGCGTACATTAATAAATTAAGCAAAAATAAATGAACAGAGACACTTTAATCGGCTTCATTCTGATAGCATTGGTCCTAATTGGATTCAGCTGGTATAACCAGCCTTCTGCTGAAGAAATTGAAGCCGCACGCAAGCAAGACAGTATCGCTGCAGCCATTAAGGATAACGCTGCCAAAAAGCAGAAAGCTGACGAGGCAGCCCGTAAGGCTCAGGCCGAAGAAGAAGCCAAAGGAGACTCTACCGCCCTCTTCTTTTCGGCACTTAACGGTACTAATCAGCCCATTGTGCTGAAAAATGACAAGGTTGAACTGACCTTCAACACCAAAGGTGGCACCATCAGCAAGGCTATCATCAAAGGGTTTGAGGATCGTGACAACAAGATGAACGTGACACTCTTCGACGAGAATACTCAGCAGATGAATTTCATGTTGTCGGGCAAGTCGGAGAACATCATCACCCAAGACTTATTCTTCACGCCCTCAAACGTTACGGACAGTACGGTTACGATGACTGCACAAGCAGGTAACGGCGGAAGCATCGTTCTCGACTATCAGTTGGGCAAGGACTACATGTTACATTTCATGTTGCGTACCAACGGACTAAACGGACTCTTTGCTCCCAGTTATAAGGAGATGGACATCGAATGGACTGACAAGGCCCGTCAGCAGGAGAAAGGGTTCACCTTTGAAAACCGATATGCAACCCTTACTTACAAAGAGAAGAATGGTGGCACAGACTATCTGAGTGAGACATCCGAAAAAATCGATGAGAAGATAGAGGAATCACTTGACTGGGTAGCTTTCAAGAACCAGTTCTTCTCAGTGGCCCTGATCTCGAAAGACGACTTTGCCGCCAACTCGCTGATGACCAGTATCCCGCAGGAAAAAGGCTCCGGCTATCTGAAGCAGTTTAATGCCAAGATGAAGACGGCTTTTGACCCGTCGGGGATCCATCCAACAGAGTTCGAGATGTACATCGGTCCCAATGACTTCCGTCTCATCAAGGATGTCGAGGAGCAGAGCACCTTCGGCAAGGAACTCGATCTGGAACAGCTCGTCTATCTCGGATGGCCGCTCTTCCGTTACATCAACCGTTTCTTCACGATCTACGTATTCGACTGGCTCACCTCATGGGGTTTCTCAATGGGTATCGTCCTTATCCTGATAACCTTGTTGCTGAAGGCCATTACCTTCCCGATGGTGAAGAAGAGTTACATGTCGTCAGCAAAGATGCGTGTATTGAAGCCGAAACTCGATGAGGCTACCAAGCAGTATGATAAGCCAGAGGACTCTATGAAGAAACAGCAGGAGATGATGAGTCTCTATGCAAAGTATGGTGTCAGCCCCTTGAGTGGTTGTCTGCCCATGCTGATTCAGATGCCTATCTGGATTGCCATGTTCAATTTTGTGCCAAATGCCATTCAGTTGCGCCGGCAGTCGTTCCTCTGGATCGACGACCTCTCGACCTATGATCCCATCATCGAATGGGGCACCCAGATCTGGGGTATCGGTGACCACCTCTCACTGACCTGTATCCTCTTCTGTGTATCCAACGTCCTTTATTCTTATATGACGATGCGTCAGCAGAAGGATCAGATGGTAGGACAGCAGGCTGAACAGATGAAGATGATGCAATGGATGATGTATCTTATGCCACTGATGTTCTTCTTCATGTTCAACGACTATTCATCAGGTCTGAACTTCTACTACTTTATCTCACTATTCTTCTCTGCAGCCATCATGTGGACGCTCCGCAAGACCACCAATGACGAGAAACTACTTGCCATTCTTGAGGCAAAGTATCAGGAGAACAAGAACAATCCGAATAAGAAGACGAGTGGACTTGCTGCACGTCTTGAGGCCATGCAGAAGCAGGCAGAAGAGATGCAGAAACAGCGCATGAACCAAAAGAGATGACTATATGAAGAAATATCTGGTAATTCTTGTTGTACTAGCCAATCTAGTATCTCAAGCTAACGCACAAGACGAAGTGAAAATCGGGAAACAGAATATCAAGCTCACGAGCGACCTGATGACCCCAGAAGCCCTTTGGGCTATGGGGCGTATCGGTCAGGCTGAGGCCAGTGCCGACGGTAAGCAGATTGTCTATCAGGTAGGCTATTATAGTGTAAAGGCTAATAAGAGTCAGCAGAAGATTGCAGTGATCAATGCCGATGGCACCAATAATGTCACACTAACCACAGGCACAAAGTCGGAGACTGATCCTACTTGGTATCATGGTAAGATCGCCTTCCTCTCCGGGGGGCAGATCTGGACTATGAATGCTGACGGTTCTGACCGCCAACAGCTTTCAAAGACATCGAAGGATATCGAGGGATTCAGATTCTCTCCTGACGGCAGTAAGGTCATCTTGCTCCATAGCATCGATTTCCACGAGGTCATCAAGAAGAATCCTGATGATCTTCCTAAGGCAACAGGTCGTTTGGTAACAGATCTGATGTATCGCCATTGGGACCATTATGTAGAGAGTATCCAACATCCCTTTGTTGCTGAAGTAACTGGGGATGGTATCAAAGACGGCATCGACATACTTGAAGGCGAGCCATTCGAGTGTCCGATGGAACCTTTCGGAGGTATGGAACAACTGGCATGGAGTCCTGACTCCAAGTCTATTGCATATACTTGTCGCAAGAAGACGGGCACAGCCTATAGCATTTCAACCGATTCCGACATTTATTTATATAATATAGGTACGCGCGAGACAAAGAATCTCTGCAAGCCTGCTGACTACGTTGAACCAGAGATTAACCCAACTGTTTCGATGAAGTATCAGGAGGTGAACTCACAAGAGAATCTGAAGAACAATGTGGGCTATGACACCAATCCGAAGTTCTCACCTGATGGCAAGTATGTTGCCTGGCTCTCAATGGAGCGCAATGGCTATGAGGCAGACCGTAACCGTCTGTGCTGCTACGACTTAGCTACCTGTGAGAAGAAATATCTCACTGAAAGTTTCGACTCTGGCGTTGAGGATTTCGTGTGGAGTGATTCTAAGGATGCCATGATTTACTTCATTGGCGTTTGGCACGCTACAGAGAATCTATATGCAATAAACTGGAAAGGCGAACTAAAACAAATTAACACTGTTGTTTCACCTGAGTCAGGATCTGACGGACAGAAGAATAATCCTTGGGCAGACTTTGGCGCTATCCAACTGATGAACAACGGTAAGCAGCTGCTGATGGAACGTCACTCGTTTACCGCCCCTGCTGATCTATATATCGTGACACCTAACTTCAAAAAGCCAGAGAATACCATTATTCAGCAGCTGACTTTTGAAAATAAGCACATCACCGACCAACTGGCTAAGCCATCCGTCCAGCAGCGATGGGTGAAAACCACCGATGGCAAGGAGATGCTCACCTGGATTATCTTGCCACCAAACTTTGATGAGACCAAGAAATACCCCACCCTGCTCTTCTGCGAAGGTGGCCCACAGAGTCCGGTTTCACAGTTCTGGAGCTATCGATGGAACTTCCAGATTATGGCATCCAACGGCTATGTGATTGTAGCACCTAACCGTCGCGGTCTGCCTGGTTTCGGACAAGAGTGGCTTGAGGAGATCTCTGGCGACTGGACTGGTCAGTGTATGGCGGATTATCTAGCTGCCATCGACGATGCAGCCAATAACCTGCCATTTGTGGATAAGGACAAGTTAGGAGCTGTTGGAGCATCATTCGGCGGTTTTTCCATCTACTACCTTGCTGGTCATCACAACAAGCGTTTCAAGGCTTTTATCTCTCACGATGGTGCCTTTAACCTTGCTTCCATGTACTTGGAAACAGAGGAGAACTGGTTCTCCAACTGGGAATACGACGAGGCTTACTGGCATCGTCCACAGTTACCTAATGCCAAGAAGACCTACCATGACTCACCACATAAGTACGTCGAGAACTGGGATACGCCAATTCTCTGTATCCATGGCGAAAAGGACTATCGCATCTGCTATACCCAGGGTATGCAGGCTTTCAATGCAGCTCGCATGAAGGGGATTCCAGCAGAACTGCTTATCTTCCCCGATGAAAACCACTGGGTGCTGAAGCCTCAGAATGGTGTGCTCTGGCAGCGCACATTCTTCGACTGGCTTGACAGATGGCTGAAATAATAATCTAGATACAAGTTATAAGAATAAAGAGATATGACTCAAACGATTCAAAAGACTCTGCGCGATTCTGCTGCTATGCGGTGGACGGCGTTGCTGCTACTTGCCCTGGCGATGTTCTGCAGCTATATTTTCATGGATATCCTCTCACCTATCAAAGACCTGATGCAGGAAACCCGTGGCTGGGACTCCACAGCCTTCGGTACGATGCAAGGCTCAGAGGTATTCCTCAACGTATTCGTATTCTTCCTAATCTTCGCCGGTATCATCCTCGACAAGATGGGTGTCCGATTTACTGCGGTTTTATCTGCGGCGGTCATGCTTGTCGGAGCTTGTGTAAAGTGGTATGCTGTGAGCGAGAGTTTCGTGGGAACCGGACTAGAGGCTTGGTTTAACAACAACCTGAATTATATTCCCATCTTCGATGAACTAGGCGTTTCGCCTTTCTATGAGGGGATGCCTGCTTCTGCCAAGTTTGCAGCCTGTGGCTTTATGATTTTCGGTTGTGGCTGCGAGATGTGTGGCATTACCGTCAGTCGTGGTATCGTCAAATGGTTCAAGGGGCGTGAGATGGCCCTGGCCATGGGTTCCGAGATGGCTTTGGCTCGTCTGGGTGTTGCCACTTGTATGATCTTCTCACCATTCTTTGCACGTCTGGGCGGTGAGGTGTCTGTTAGCCGCTCTGTTGCTTTCGGCGTAGTACTGATGTGTATCGCCTTGATGATGACAATCGTATATTTCTTCATGGATCAGAAGTTGGATGCTCAGACCGGTGAGGCTGAGGAAAAAGATGATCCTTTCAAGATCAGCGATCTGGGAAAGATTCTCACGGATGCTGGTTTCTGGATTGTGGCGCTGCTCTGTGTGCTCTATTATTCTGCCATCTTCCCCTTCCAGAAATATGCGGTGAATATGTTGCAGTGTAACCTCACATTGACAGCACCTGATGCCGATTCGTTCTGGGCCTCTTCGAGCGTTACGATTGTACAGTATATCATCATGCTCATTGTAGCTGCAGCTGGTTTCGCCAGCAATTTCCAGAAGAAAGTGAATCTGAAGTATGGACTGCTGGCCATTTCGGTCATTGCACTTATCACGTATTGCTATATGGGCTACATGCGTCAGTCGGCAGAGAGCATCTTCGCTGTATTCCCCTTGTTGGCTGTGCTGATAACACCGATTCTAGGTAGTTATCTCGACCATCACGGCAAGGCTGCGTCTATGCTTGTATTAGGTTCTGTACTGCTGATTGCATGCCATCTGACATTTGCTTTTGTATTACCAGCATTCAAGGGTAGTCCTGTTGGAGGTATCATCATTGCCTATGCCACGATTCTAGTGTTGGGTGCGTCATTTTCTCTGGTACCTGCCTCTCTCTGGCCTTCAGTACCTAAACTGGTGGATGCCAAGGTGATTGGATCGGCCTATGCTCTTATCTTCTGGATCCAGAATATCGGTCTGTGGTTGTTCCCGCTGCTCATTGGCAAGGTGCTCGACCAGACTAATCCTGGTGTCACGGATCCCACTCAATTCGACTATACGGCTCCACTCGTAATGCTTGCCTGCCTGGGCGTTGCAGCATTATTGCTTGGCTTTGTACTGAAGGTGGTAGACCGTAAGAAAGGCATTGGCCTTGAATTGCCAAATATAACGGAATAAAACGACTATTATGAAAATAGGATTCGACAACGACAAATATCTTAAGATCCAGTCCGAACATATCAAGGAGCGTATTGCCCAGTTTGACGGCAAACTCTATATGGAATTAGGCGGAAAGCTCTTCGATGACCACCATGCATCACGTGTTCTGCCAGGATTCAAGCCCGATAGCAAGTTGCGCATGCTGGCTCAGTTACGTGATAGCATCGAGATTGTGATTGTGGTCAATGCAGACGATATCGAGAAGAATAAGGTTCGTGCAGACCTCGGCATCACATACGATGAGGACGTACTGCGTCTGCGCGATGAGTTTATGACTCGTAACTTCATGGTGGGCAGCGTTGTGATTACGCACTACACAGGTCAGCATGCTGCCGATCAGTTCCGTCATCGTCTGGAGCGCGAGGGCATCAAGTCGTATGTACACTACCCTATCGACGGCTATCCTCATAATGTGGAACTGATTGCCTCCGATGAGGGCTTTGGCAAGAACGACTATGTGGTAACTTCCCGTCCACTCGTTATCGTGACGGCCCCTGGTCCTGGTAGCGGTAAGATGGCAACCTGTCTCTCGCAGCTCTACAACGAGAACAAGCGCGGCATTCGAGCTGGCTATGCTAAGTTCGAGACATTCCCTGTATGGAACCTGCCATTGAAGCATCCTATCAACATCGCTTATGAGGCTGCTACCGCCGATCTGAACGATGTGAACATGATCGACCCCTTCCATCTGGAAGCCTATAACAAAACAGCAGTGAACTACAATCGCGACATTGAGATCTTCCCCGTATTAAATGCCCTTTTCGAGGGTATCTACGGTGAGAATCCTTATAAGTCGCCCACAGATATGGGTGTCAATATGATCGGCTTCTGTATCAGCGACGACGAGGTATGCTGCAAAGCTTCTAAGGATGAGATCATCCGTCGTTTCTACGATGCCACTAACAAGATGGCTGATGGCGCTGACAATGAAAGTGAAGTGAACAAGATTCGTATGCTCTTCAATCAGGCAAAGATCACTACAGCATTCCGTCCTGTAACGACAGCAGCATATGAGAAGAAACTGGAAACAGGCCAACAGGCTTCTGCCATCGAGTTGGAAGACGGCACCATCATAACAGCCAAATCTACACCGCTTCTGGGATGTAGTGCCGCCCTTCTGCTTAATGCCACCAAGTATCTGGCAGAGATTGACCATGAGTCTAAACTGATTCCACAGAGTCTGATTGAGCCTGTTCAGAAAACGAAGATAGAATATCTGGGTGGTAAGAACCCACGACTGCATACCGACGAGGTGCTTGTAGCCTTGAGTGTCCTCTCTACCCATGATGAGAATTGCCGTATGGCTCTTGAACAGTTGCCGAAACTGCGTAACTGTCAGGTACATACCACGGTTATGCTGAGCGAGGTGGATCGTAAGATATTCAAAAAACTAGGTTGTGGACTGACCTGCGATCCTGTTAAAAAGAAGTAAGAAATAATTGGAAGAAGCAATCCGTCATCGTCTGAACGACTCACCCATCGCCAGATGGACTGTGCTCTTCATCGTGGCTACTGCCATGATGATGGGGTATTTTGTCAATGATGTGATGTCGCCACTGGAGACATTGTTAGAGGCGCCTCGCAGTCAGGGCGGACTTGGATGGACTCCATCCGACTATGGATTCTTTTCAGGTGCAGGCAGTTTTATCAATGTATTCTTGTTAATGCTCTTCTTCTCGGGACTGATTCTTGACAAGATGGGCATCCGGTTCACAGGTGTACTGGCCTGTAGTTTGATGGTCATAGGAACATTGTTGAAACTCTATGGTGTCACTACCGACTTTGGTTCAGCGGAGATGACGGTATTCGGTTTTCAGCTGCCCATGTCGGTGACTGTTGCATCATTGGGCTTTTCTGTATTCGGTGTGGGTTATGAGATGACGGGCATCACCGTATCAAAAGCAATGGTACGTTGGTTTACTGGGCATGAGCTGGCATTGGCTATGGGCATTCAGTTGGCCATGGCCCGTCTGGGGACAGCTGCTGCACTGAGCATCTCTGCTCCTATCGCACGCCATTTCACCCTCTCAATGCCATTGCTTGTTTCGCTGGCATTCCTGATGATTGGTCTGCTGGCATTCCTTGTGTTCTGTGTGATGGATCGCAAACTGGATTCTTCGACTCCTAGTGGGACAGCCAATTCTGAAGAATTCCGTTTCTCCGATATCGGCATGACGCTTCGCAATCCTGGTTTTTGGTTGATCACGCTCTTTTGCGTTCTTTTCTATTCTGCCGTTTCGCCATTCCTGAAGTTCTCAACCAAACTGATGGTCATGAAATATGGTGTCGATCCAGATATTGCAGGTTTCTTCTCGAGTATTGCACCTTTTGGTACGATACTGATGACGCCACTGTTCGGACTTGTGTATGATCGCTACGGCAAGGGTGTTACATTAGTTATCACAGGTGCCCTGATGCTCACAGCAGTCCATTTCGGTTTCTCGCTGCCCATGCACTCTTCAACGATAGCCATCGCCTTAATGGTCATTCTCAGTGTCGGCTATTCTTTGGCACCTGCAGCCTTGTGGCCTTGTGTACCAAAGATTATCCCTCTGAAATGTCTCGGAACTGCTTATTCCATGATTTTCTTCATCCAGAATTTTGGGCGTGCAATCATCCCGATGTTTGTAGGACGTGCCAACGAGACTGATTCCAGCTATACTACATCAATGCTTATCTTCGGTTTTACGGCCCTAGGAGCGGCACTCATCGCCATCGCCATGTTGTTGGTTGATCGACAGAAGGGTTACGGACTGCAACTACCAAACATAAAAAAGTGACAAACATGAAGATTGGATCAATCCTTACTAAAAGTATCAACTATTTGGTAAAACCTATCGTTTGGAACCTCCCCTTATTTCTCATCTCAATTCTGATGCTGGGCGGTTTTGACATGCTCTATTATCAGCATCTGTACCATGAATACGAAATAAGTGAGATTTTGTCGGGATATGCAGAAATGGTTTTCATGGCGTACATTATTAATATCGTCTGTTATCTGCTACGCAAGATACACTTCCATATCTTTGTCTATCTTGTCCTGTTCATTATCTACATCGTCAATTTCTATCTCAGGTATTCTTTCGGAACAGATATCTCACCCAAGATTCTTCTGCTGGTATTTGAGACGAACCCAAAGGAGGTATCCGGATTCTTCAAGACCTATCTGATGACAGGCGGGATGTACAAGACAATAGGTGCATTTGTGATTGTAGTGACTTTCATCATCCTAGGAGAGCGGTTGAAGAAACGAATCCGCCAAATGGTTAATAAACCGGCATTTCTAGTTTTGCTGACAATCATTGTGCTCTTTGGTGTCATCGGCGGAGCCAGTGCTTTGGGCAGATATACGAGTCTGACGATGTGCAAAGATACCTATGAGGCAGAACGATGGCTGATGAAAATTCCTTTCCGCAAGGGCATGCCCATGCCTAATTTCTGCTATTCCATCAATGCCATACGGATGTCGGGCGAGGATCTCAATCACATGATCAAGGCCACCAGCGAGGCACTTCAGGATGTCAGTTGCACCACTACTGATTCTTTGAACATCGTCTTGGTAATTGGAGAGTCGTATAATAAGTATCATGCCAGTCTATATGGCTATGATCTCGATACCACACCCTACCAGTGCGCCGAGGCTGCCAAGGGTAATCTCTTCGCCTTCAACAAAGTCAAGGCACCGCACAATCAGACAAGCATTGTACTGAAAAACGTGCTATGCTGCAATAATATCCATGAGGGTGAACGCTGGTACAACTATCCTTATTTCCCTGCTATTTTCAAAAAAGCCGGCTATGGCGTCTGGCTTTGGGACAATCAATACAAATGGGATGAGAATGCTGCTTGGGCTTTTACTCTGAACTCCGTCATGTTCAACGACTCGATTATGAAAATGTCGTATAACGATGTTAACAAGACCTGTGCACCTTATGACGGAGAACTTATTACTGCTTTCAAAGAGGAAAAGTACAAGGATCTTGGCTCGCGTAACTTCCTGATATTCCATCTTGCAGGACAGCATTTTTTGGCAAAGAACCAATATCCCCAAGAGAAAAAATACGATGTATTCTCAGCCAAGGACGTCAAAAACACGGCTTCCTATCTGAATGCAGAGAGCCGTCAACGTATTGCAGAATATGCCAATGCCACCCGCTATAACGATGAAGTAATCCATCAGATCATCGAGATGGTACGCCATACGAACAGCATTTTGATTTATTTCCCTGATCATGGCGAAGAAGTCTATGACTACCGCGATTTCTACGGACGACAGATTTTCAGTGAAGACCGGATTACCGACGATTTGATCAAATACCAACTGGAAATTCCTTTCGTGGTGTGGTGCTCTGATAGCTGGAAAGAAAAACATCCACAGGAATACGAGAACATCAAGCTGGCCATCGACAGAGTGTTTACGACTGACAACATCTGTCACATGTTGTTCCGTTTGGCAGGAATCAGAACCAAGGAGTACAAATCAACAAGAGACCTGCTCAGCCCTGATTTCGAGCCCCAGACAAAGGCTTACGACATCACTTCACTTTAGCCAGTTCTTTCTTCAGGATGACATCCAGTGTCACCCTATCTGGTAAAGCACTACTCATCCATGCGAAAGCGGACTACTAGGGGGAGATGGTCGCTATAGCCACGCTGATAGCGCATACCATTGTAAGTACGGCGGGGCTTATAGCCACCATATTGAGGATCTTCTTCTAACAGGAACAAGGGAGCATGAACAAAGGCTGTATCTACTTTATTTGCGATACTTGAACTGCCAAAAACATGATCGATGCTGTCCCATTTACCCTTATAACGATAGGTACCCCTCACGTTATGATCACCTTGTGCCTCTTGGGTAAGACTGTGCATGTCTCTCTCATGGAGACCATTGAATACAGGACTGTCAGACGTGTCGTTGAAATCACCAGTGATCAAAATCTTAGCCTCTGGAGAGAAGTTACGGACTGAGTCTACCGAAGCACAAAGTCGATCCATAGCAGTCTGACGGAAAGGACGACTATATCTTTCCCCACCATGACGACTCGGTGCATGAACGACAAACACATGCAGGGTATCACCTGACTGGATCTGCCCACAGACATAAAGGATATCACGCGTTGCACGCATATTCTCTATCGGTTCGATGCGTAAGCGATTCGTTCTGATTGGCGAGAAGGTAAAGGGCGAATACAACAGCGCCACATCGATACCACGGGCATCAGGTGATGTTGTCATCAGGTATTCATAACCGGCATTACGCAAAAGCGAACGTTTCGTCAGATCCTTCATCGCCGTGTCGTTCTCTACCTCACAGAGAGCTATCAGGTCAGGAATACCGTTATCAGAGACTGAAAGAATGGTCTGAGCCACACTATTCACCTTGCGCCAATAGCGCTTCTTGGTCCAGTGGCGCGTGGCATCGGGCAGAAATTCCTCGTCCTGCTTACCTTCATCATGAAGGTAATCAAACAGATTCTCACAGTTCAATTCTACTAATGTGAAGAATCCGGAAAGTAACAAGCTGAGAAACATCATGACTGCTTTACCTTTTTGATTTTCCAGCCTATGGCAGCAACGACAATACTGGTAACTGGCGACAGGTAATTGAAGAAGCAATATGGCAGATAGGTCAGCGTAGCCACGCCGAGCACTGTACTCTGTGTCAGACCACAAGTATTCCATGGCACCAAAACAGAAGTTACTGTCGCACCATCTTCACACGAGCGGCTCAGCAGTCTGGCTTCGTAGCCACGTTTACGGTAGGTATCCTTGAACATCGAACTGGAGAGCATGATTGAGAGATACTGATCTGCTGTGGCGATATTGCAGAAGATAGCCGTCCCTACAGTTGAAGCCACCAACGATGCGGTGCCCTTAGCTAAGCGCAGGATCAGTCCCATGAGATCACGTAACTGTCCCGTTGCTGTCAGAGCCCCACCAAACGTCTGGGCACAGATAATCAGCCAGATTGTCGGCATCATACCCGACATGCCATTGGTATGCACCAGTTCGTTCAACACGGCGTTGCCTGTCTCGATATCTGTACTGCCATAACACACCTGCATCATTCCTTTATATTGTGTGAGCAAGCCCATTCCTTCTTCACCAGAAATCTGATGCACCAGCTGCGGTTGGACCAACAGCGCAACAATGACTGCGAGGAGGATGGCCAGGAACAACACCACCATCGAAGGCCATCTGCGGGCAATCATCACCCCTGTCAGTACAGGCACCAGCAGAAGCCACGGCGAGATGACAAACGTTCGTTGCAGCCCCTCCATAAACTCCACCACATTGCCATGCCCAGAAACGTTCATCGTAAATCCGGCAATCAGGAAGATCGTGATCGAGATACAGAATGTCGGTACGGTCGTAAAGAGCATATAGCGGATATGGGTGAATAGTGGTGTACCCGACACACTTGAGGCCAGTACCGTGGTATCCGATAGTGGAGAAAGCTTATCACCGAAATAGGCTCCCGTAATAATCGAACCGGCTATCCAGCCGTCATCGAATCCATGGGCCTTGCCGATACCCATCAGGGCCAGTCCTATCGTCGCCACTGTTGTCCATGACGAACCAATCATCAGACTGACGAGTGCACAGAGGATACTACTGCTCACAAGGAACACTTCCGGACGGATAATCTGCATGCCATAGTAGATCATCGTCGGCACAATACCCGACACCATCCAGGTTCCGCCGATGGCACCGATCAGCAACAGGATGATGATGGCTGGCGTACAGCTGGCTATCTTGTCAGTTATCTCATTCTCCAGGTTCTCCCACTCCAGCCGTTTCGAGAAGTGTCCTACCACCACGCTGACAGCCGAGGCAGCCAGCAGTGACACCTGAGAGGCACCATCCAGTGTTGCGTTACCAAAAACGGCAACGCAACATGTTATCAGTACGATCAATACCAGAAATGGGATAAACGACAGCATCTAGCAGACCTTCTCGAGTCGTTTCATCATTGCGAACATGAAGACGGCAGCCACGAGGCAGACACCCAGGAAAACGCTCCAGCAAACCCAGAGAGGAACAGCTCCCCAAAGCAGACCGCCTACGACAACGAGCTGGTTGCCGATAGCCGTAGCTACGAACCAGCCACCCATCATCATACCCTTATATTTGGGAGGTGCAACCTTAGATACGAAAGAAATACCCATCGGCGAAAGCAACAGCTCACCAAAGGTCAGCACCAGATAAACCGTAATCAGCAAGTTTGGTGTAACATCAGCCACATGAACAGCAACAGGGTTACCGTCAGCACCCATCTCCGTCTGAGGCATCGGCAAGCCGAATGATGCAAAGGCCATCAGCGCATAGGCAATGGCTGCCACAATCATACCGTAAGCAATCTTACGAGGGGCAGAAGGCTCCTTGCCCTTAGCAGCCAACGAACCGAAGATGGCCATCGAAACCGGAGTCAATGCCACCACATAGAAGGGGTTGAACTGCTGGAAGATAGGAGCAGAGACTGTCACACTGCCATCAGCGTCATACTGCAGGCAGAGGAAAGCCAGGGCCATACAGATAATCACGGCAGAGATGGCCTTGCCCTTGCCTGTCTTCGACTGGAACAGCGAGAACAGGGCATAGACGATAAAGATCACAGCCACGAGGTTCCATACATCGAAGCACATCGCCTGCAAGCCTTCAGCCGACTGGGCTGTAAACTCATCAGCGAAGTAAGTCAATGACAGGCCATTCTGGTGGAAGGCCATCCAGAAGAAGATCACCACGGCAAACACGAGACACAAGGCCACGATGCGCTGTTTGGTCTCTTCCTTCGAGAGTTCAGGCTCCGAGCTGGCATCAGCCTTGGCTGCATCCTTCTTCGTTCCACCCTCCGTATGACGGAACGTACTGCGGAACATGTAATAGATGGCAATGGAAAGAATCAGCGAAGCACAGGCCACTGCAAACGAGAAGTGGTAGGCGTCATTGCTGGAATACCCCAAGGATACCTCTGCATACTCCTTAATCTTGATGGCAGCGGTAGGTGCAAACAGCGCACCGATGTTGATGGCCATATAGAAGATAGAAAAACCTGCATCACGCTTGTCCTTGTATTTCGGATCATTATACAGATCACCCACCATCACCTGGAGGTTACCCTTGAATAGACCTGTACCTAAGCCGATAAGCAACAGGGCTGCCAGCATCACGACCAGTGCCACGCTGTCACCGCCTAGAGGCACCGACAAGAGCAGATAGCCACCAAACATGATGATGATACCCGTGGTGACCATCTTTCCGAAACCGAACTTATCGGCCATGATACCACCAATCAGCGGGAGGAAATACACCAGCATAAGGAATGAACTGTAGATTGTACCAGCCAGGGCGGGCGACAATCCATAATTGGCTCTCAGAAACAGAGCAAAAACGGCGAGCATCGTGTAATAGCCGAAACGCTCACCTGTGTTGGCCAATGCCAACGCGAATAATCCTTTAGGTTGTCCTTCGAACATACTTATTTAATATTTGAGTTTTTTGTCCTGATGATATCAAACAGATAGGTAAACTTCACCACGATATTGCCGAAGTTGGAACGGCCGAAATAGTCGCGCTTCGTTGCACCATACATATTGCCCAGACCAAAATAGTAACGGCCCTCCAGCAGGAAATGCCCCAGACGGCGGTTGCTGAACTCGAGACCCAGTCCACCGGTGATGCCATAATCAAACTTGTTCTCGACTGCCATCGAGTCTTGAGCCACCACTTGCGATACACGGACGCCACGATACTTGTAGTCGGGATTCGGCTGTTGGTAGGTACCTGGATTAAATGCCGGGTCATGCACGTCGAAGTTCGACTCGGACTTATCACTCAGGAAAAAGCCGAATTGGGGGCCTATCTGGAAAAAGGCCTGGAATCCTTTACGTTCTCTTCCCCACCCCAGTCTTGCCAGTAAGGGAATCTGCACATAGTTCATCTGCCGCTGATAGCGCAATGTCTGTGTCGGATCGGTATGCAGTGGCACGGGCTGGTCATTCACATCCAGGATATTCTCTTTCCAGCCTATCTGCGAATAGTTTACTTCAGCCACCAATGCACAGATGCTCTTGAAATATTTCTCACATGTATAGCGCATCGTCACACCAGCGGTCATACCGCCAATCATCCCTTGGGGTACAGTGGGCATAAAGGCGACATTACTCAATACGTAGCCACCGTTCACACCAACGGCAAGGTCTCTTCTGTACTCACCGACCTGGGCAACAGCCGTTGCAATGAAAAAATGAAAAAATGAAAAGATGATAATAAAACGTCTCATATATATCTTCCATTCTTCATTTTTAGAACCTGATGGTTTCTACCAGATGTTCTGGCTTATAGTGTACGAAAAGAAATGCCCTGTTCCTCAGACCGCCATTACCATAGCGTTCAAACTGCAACGGGGTCTGTACAGGCGGATAGCCAAACATACCGGCAGCACCATTGAAGGTCTTGCCATACTTATGCAATCCCCTCAGGAAGAAGTAGGCATGGTCGAAACCAGTCAAGGCAAAGCGCGGCAACTGCGACGGCATGTCTGCACGGAAATTCCTACGGTACTTCTGCTGAAGCCGCTGCGTGGCGGGCGACAGCGGGTTATAATAGAATACCGACGGGATATAGGTATCAAACTTATACAGGTTTTCCAGGTAGCGGTTGGTGTACATCAACCAGTCAGTATAGCCAAACATTGTTATCTCAAGCTCGGGATATTTCACCTTCATACCATTCAGCTTCGAGAAAGCGATGCCTAGTTCCTGCGAACGGCCTGTGTTCAGGATCACCACGTTACGCTTCGTCGTACTGAACGACTTGAAGAAAGCATCCTCTGTCGATTTCAGGTTCGTCACCTTATACTCAATATTATGCAGTTCCAACTGTCGGCGAAGCCCCGAGGTGAAGTTCCCCTTCCTGCTCGTCGAGTCGTTACAGTCTATTATCACGGGGTGATAATCCTTGAATCGCTCCATGAAATGGTTAATGGTAGCCTCGTTGATCTCCGTTGGCGATTGCCATACCTGGAAGATATTACGGTTGGTTGTCAACTGTGGGGCATTGATCGAGAACGGGATCAGCAGTCGGATATCATAATACTTCACAAACTCCGAGAGTACATCCATCTGCTTTGAGTACAGCGGTCCGATAATCAAGTCGCATCGTGTAGCGGCATCGTCGAGCAGCACGGGGCGGATATCCGCGTCGTCTGGGGTGTTCCATGCATGCACATCGACACTGATGCCCATTTTCTTCAGACTGTCGCAGGCCATCAGCACGCCACGGTAATACTCCACCATGCGCTTGCCGTCGCCGTTGATATCGTGCAGCGGCAGCATCACCCCCAGACGGATGGCTCTGTTCCTCACGTCATCGTCTTCTTTCTTTGAGGTCTGGGATGCCACCTCTGTCTGATGGCTCTGCGTCACCTGCCGACTCTGGTTCGCTAGTTGAGGCTGGGCACTATGCTTCGAGAAGGGGATCTTTATTTCCATTCCCTTTTTCAACTCGAAGTCGGGCGTCCTCATCTCGGGATTGGCCTCAATCAGTTCGTCGATGGTGATCTCATACATTCTGGAGATGCCGAAGATGGTCTCCTTACGTTTCACTTTATGCAATCCGCGGATGGCTGGTCCATCCTGAGCCAAGACGATACCGGCACCCACAAACAGCAGTGCAAACAACAAAAAATATCTTAAAACACGTGTCATATTTTCAAAAATTACGAATTTCGCCTACAAAAGTACAAAATAATTGTGAAATGGTAATTATGAATTATGAATTATTTACTATCTTTGCACTTTAAAGCATACGAAAATGAAGATAAAACAGTTGATTCTGGCCTCTATGGCGGTTTTCCTGCCATATTTATGCCATGCACAGAGCATCTCGCCCTCTGCCGTTTATACCAATGACGAAGGTGCCCAGACCGAGTCCCACGATAACATAGCCGGACAAGCTCCCTTGAACGTCAATTTCTACGCCAATCCTTCCGATATGGACGGGCTTGACCCCATCTATGAGTGGCATTTCCGTCTGACGGGCGAAGAGAAGGATCTGATGGTGCGCTATGAAGAGAACACCGACTATACCTTTACGAATGCCGGTGTCACCCGCGTCACGCTGATTGTTAAGATAAACGGCAATACAGAAGTACTCGATTCAGCGACCTTCGTCGTAACCGTCAGTGAGAGTAAACTCATCTTTCCAAATGCTTTCTCCCCTAACGGTGATGAAAAGAACCCGACCTTCAGGCCCAAGGAGTATCAGAGCCTCGTGGAGTTCCATGCATATATCTTCAACCGCTGGGGACATAAGCTCTATGAGTGGACGGATCCCAGTGCCGACGGCTGGGACGGCACCTTCAACGGCAAGCCTGTCAAAGACGGTGTCTACTTCCTCCTCTGCAAGGCCAAAGGAGCTGACGGACGCGTCTACAACATCCGCAAAGACGTCAATCTGCTGCGCGGCTATATAGAAACCATCGATCACGAATAATCCCATGAAACGAGAAGACGACAAGATCAATGTGTACGGAGCTCGCGTACATAATCTGAAGAATATTGATGTGGAGATTCCACGCCAGTCACTGACCGTCATTACCGGTCTCAGCGGCTCCGGCAAGTCATCGCTGGCCTTCGACACCATCTTTGCCGAGGGGCAGCGCCGTTATATCGAGACTTTCTCTGCCTATGCCCGCAATTTTCTCGGAGGCATGGAACGGCCTGACGTCGATAAGATTACCGGACTCTCGCCCGTCATCAGCATCGAGCAGAAGACCACCAACAAGAATCCCCGTTCCACCGTTGGCACCACTACAGAGATCTACGACTATATGCGTCTGCTCTTTGCCCGTGCAGGACGTGCCTATAGTTACGCCACAGGTGAGGAGATGGTCAAATACACAGAAGAGAAAGTGCTCGACATGATCCTGAACGACTATGCCGGCAAGCGCATTTTCATTCTCGCCCCTCTGGTCAAGAGCCGAAAGGGTCACTATCGCGAACTCTTCGAGTCGATGCGGCGCAAGGGCTACCTGAACATCCGCGTTGACGGTGAACTCATGGAGATCACCCGAGGCATGAAGGTGGACCGTTATAAGAACCACGACATCGAGGTGGTCATCGACAAGCTGCAGGTCTCCGATAAGGACGAGGAGCGCCTGAAGAAGTCTGTTGCCATTGCCATGAAACAGGGTGAAGGGCTGGTCATGATTCTCGACAAAGACACGGGTGCCGTCAAGCATTTCTCCAAACGGCTGATGTGTCCGACGACGGGCATAAGCTACTCAGACCCGGCGCCTAACAACTTTTCGTTCAACTCCCCCCAAGGGGCTTGTCCTCACTGTAAAGGTCTGGGCGTCATCAATCAGATCGACCTCTCGAAAGTGATCCCCGACCGTCGTCAGAGCATCCATGAAGGCGGTATTGCCCCCCTCGGGAAATACAAGAACCAGATGATCTTCTGGCAGATAGATGCCATCCTGAAGAAGTATGATTTTGACTTGAAGACACCTATCGAAGACATCCCCGAAGAGGCTCTTCGCGAAGTGCTTTATGGCTCTCTGGAGAACGTGCGCATCGACAAGGATCTTGTCCACACCTCCAGCGACTATTATGTCTCTTTCGACGGTATCATCAAGTACCTGCGCAACGTGATGGACAACGATGACAGTACGGCCGGCCAGAAGTGGGCCGACCAGTTCCTTGCAGAATGTGAGTGCCCGGAGTGTCACGGACAGCGACTGAACCGTGAAGCCCTCTCCTATCGTGTCTGGGACAAGAACATCGCCGAACTCGCGTCGATGGATCTCACCGAACTGCGTGAGTGGCTCGACGAGGTGGAGCAGCACCTCGACCACCAGCAACAGCAGATAGCACATGAGATCCTGAAGGAGATACGTACCCGTCTTGACTTCCTGCTCGAAGTGGGCCTCGACTACCTGGCCCTCAACCGGCAGTCGGCCTCCCTCTCGGGCGGTGAGAGCCAGCGCATCCGTCTGGCCACGCAGATAGGTTCCCAGCTCGTCAATGTGCTCTATATCCTCGACGAGCCCTCCATTGGCCTCCACCAGCGCGACAACGAGCGTCTGATCCATTCGCTCAAGGAACTGCGCGACCTGGGCAATACGGTCATCGTGGTGGAGCACGATCAGGACATGATGCTCAATGCCGACTATATCGTGGATATCGGTCCCCGCGCTGGGCGCAAGGGCGGTGAGGTGGTTTTCCAGGGCACCCCCAAGGAAATGCTCAAGACCGACACCATCACGGCCCAGTACCTCAACGGTCAGCAGCAGATCGCCATTCCCGCCAAGCGACGCAAAGGCAGCGGCAAGAGTCTCGTGCTGAAAGGCTGCACAGGCAACAACCTCAAGCATGTCGATGTAGAATTCCCCCTTGGCAAACTCATCCTCGTCACGGGTGTCTCCGGCTCCGGCAAGTCTACCCTTATCAACGAGACGCTGCAGCCCATCCTCTCGCAACACTTCTATCACTCGCTGAAGGCACCCATGCCTTACGACAGCATTGAGGGACTTGAGTATATAGATAAGGTTGTCAATGTCGACCAGAGTCCCATCGGCCGAACGCCCCGCTCCAATCCTGCCACCTATACGGGCGTCTTCTCCGATATCCGCAGTCTGTTTGTCAACCTCCCCGAGGCCAAGATCCGTGGCTACAAGCCCGGGCGCTTCTCCTTCAATGTGAAAGGCGGACGCTGTGAGACCTGTGGCGGCAACGGCTACAAGACCATCGAGATGAACTTCCTGCCCGATATCCAGGTGCCCTGCGAGGAGTGTCATGGCAAGCGCTACAACCGTGAGACGCTTGAGGTGCGTTACAAGGGCAAGTCGATAGCCGACGTGCTCGACATGACCATCAACCAGGCTGTAGAGTTCTTCGAGAACGTGCCCGACATCCTCCGCAAGATCAAGACCATTCAGGAAGTAGGCTTGGGCTACATCAAGTTAGGCCAGCCCTCCACCACCCTCTCCGGCGGTGAGAGCCAGCGCGTAAAGCTCGCCACCGAACTCTCGAAGAAGGATACGGGTAAGACCCTGTATATCCTCGACGAGCCAACGACAGGGCTGCATTTCGAGGATATCCGCATCCTGATGGATGTACTCCAGAAACTTGTCGATCGCGGCAACACGGTCATCATCATCGAGCATAACCTCGATGTCATCAAGCTGGCCGACTGGATTATCGACATGGGACCCGAGGGCGGTCGCAAGGGCGGCCAAGTGCTCTCCACAGGAACCCCCGAAGAGGTGGCCAAGTCCAGGAAAGGCTACACCCCGAAGTTCCTCAAGACCAAAGACACGGCATAAATTGATCATTATTAACGAGTGCCGCCCGCCGCGAGGTGGCACTCGTTTTACTCATAGTGGAAACTTATAATTCGGCTATTTCTTTCTCGGATAGTCCTGTGGCTTTGGTGATATCTTCAAGAGAGAGGCCCATCTGCTTCATATTGCGGGCTACGGTGTAGATACCCTTCTGCATGCCCTTCTGCATACCCTTCTGCATGCCCTTCTGCATGCCTTCGGCAAGCCCTTTCTCCATGCCTTCGTTATAGCCTTTCTTCGCGGCGGCCTCGCGGAGGATGCGCTCGTCGACCACGGCCAGCCAGAACTTCTCATAGGCATAGAGCTGACCTTCCGTCATGGCCGACTTCTCCACAAGTCCCAAAGCCTTGCGTGTTGCCTCGTTCTCCAGAAGTTCGGCCGGGGCCTCGACGGTGTCTTCTGCAATCTCTGTCAGGAAACGCAGCCACAGCACAGCCATTTTCTTCTCGGCGATACTCTGCGGCTTGAATTTCGGCAGCTCTACAAACACCAGGCGCAGTCCCTCTATATGTCGGTCGGTATGCTCTACGTCTACGATGGCATAGTCGTGATAGAACTCGTCGGTCTCATAGTCGAAGGCCTTGTCGTTGACGAGGCTCAAGCAGTAGACCGGCTGTATCAGTGAATAGTCCTCGCCCTTGTCAAGCTGGCGCACGATGGCCTTCGAGGCGTTGAGCAGTACGCGCCGCTTGAACTCCTCGTTCCAGTAGAGCTGCATCTCCACGATGAACTGTCGCCCCTGCTGGTCCTTGCAGCGCACATCCACGATACTGTCTTTCTTTGCCGGATTCTCGGGCACCATCTCGGGAGTGAGGTACTCCACACTCTCAATCTGTCCGTCATCAGGCAGCGGCAACAGTGCATTCAGCAAACTCATCACCAAGTCGGGATGCTCGCCGAATACTATCTTGAATATCAAGTCTGCTTTGGGGTTCAGATACTTGCCTCTCATTTTCTTTTCTCCTTTAGATTCTGTTTCTTTATACTTTTCCATAGTTATAAGAATTAAGATGTTTAACATTTGTTGCCTGCAAAGGTACAAACTATTTTCGAATACTCCAAACTTTTCTGCGGATTTCTTTTGTTTCAAAAGTTTTTCGTACCTTTGCAGTCAGAATGAGAAAAGGATTGTTACTTTGCCATTTGTGCCTATGCGTCCTATTACTGATGATGGGTTGCACAGGTGATGGTGTGCAGATGCGCCAACAGCTAGAAAAACTGGAGCAGCAGAACCGTGCTGGTGAGAAACTGTTGAACGATTCGCTGGCCGAAGACCTTGTTGAGTATTTCGACAGACATGGCGATGCCAACGAGCGCATGCGCGCCAAATACATGCTCGGGCGTACCTATTATCATTTAGGAGAACTGCCGCGCGCGCTGGAAACTTATTTGGGGGCTGCAGATTGTGCAGATACCACGTCTGCGGACTGTGACTATAAAGTATTGAGTAGGATTCATGCACAGAGTGCCGTGATTTATCATTCACAAATACAACCACGCAGTGAGTTGTTATATTACAATTTAGCAGAATATTATGCTTGGAAAGCTGAGGATACACTACAGGCAATAGAATGCTTTGCTGCACAGACTGGCGCTTACACTTTCATTAAAAAACAAGATTCTGTGATTATTATTTGTGAAGCCTCTTCCCGCTTGTTCGACAGTATAGGTAGATGGGACAGATCAAGTCAAATGAAAGGAAGAGCAATTCTACCTTTAACACAAATGAATGAGATAGAAAAGTCAAAACAATGTATTGACGAATATGAATCTAATTCAGGGTTGTATTTCATAAATGACAGCATATCTAAGGGGCATGAAATATACTATTATATAAAAGGTAATTACTATTTGGCTACCAACCAATTGGATTCTGCTGAATATCTGTTCAGAAAAGAACTACGAGATGGTAAAGACTTGAATAATCAGATTGCAGGTTGCAAAGGCTTACAAGAACTCTACGAAAAAAAGAAAATCTCCGATTCCATCGCTAAATATGCCAACTTGGGCTATATTCTAAACGACTCTGCCTATTCTCTCTCAGAAATGCAGAATATCCAGAAACTTCAGGCTTCATACAACTACAATCACCAGCAATTCTTGGCAGAAAAGAATGCCAGGAAGGCGGAACGAACAGTAGCGTGGCTTGTTGTTGTATCAGCATTGCTCGTTGTTCTGTTATTGGCAATCTATTTGTTTTACCAGAAATACAAAGCCGATAAGGAAAGAGCTCAAGCAGAGTATCGCCTTAATCAGTCGAAACTCGAAGAGGCTCAGTCAGAGCTTCTGGAACTTCGTGAGAGGAATCAAGATGCAGATGCTCTGATTAATAAGAGAGCCGAAGAGATTAAGGCTCTTCAGAAAAGGATAGATGAATATCAAAGCCGTCAAGATAGCTATGATTCTGCTACTTTGGAAGATAGAATAGATAACTCGGAAATTGTAAAAGAACTGAACGCTTTATTAGAATTAAATCCTGTCCAGTCTGCCACGCAATCCCAAATGCGAGAACTGAAGAAATTTGTAAACGAACAGATTCCTTATTTCTATGATAGTCTAAACGAACCGCAATTATTGAGGCCCATTGAGTATGAGGTATGTGTTTTAACCCGCTGTCATTTCAAGCCTGCCTCCATTTGCAAGTTACTAAACAGAAGCGATGGCTACATCGCGAATCTTAGGAAGGGAATATTGCTGAAAGTCTATGGTATAAAGGGATTTCCAAAGGATCTAGACGAAAGAATCATGAAGATAGTCTAAGCTCTTTATTACCTTTATTGGCATTTTGAAAGGTTTTTAAAGGTGTTTTTTAGCAAGGAAACACCTTTAAATCTGTTATTATTGTCTACCTTTGCCGCCGACAAGGCCTGTCAAGTTATAAATTAAAGGTATCAAATTATGATTAAAAAGTTTCTTTTTGCTTTTGCTCTTTTGATTGGGTGTGCCACTTCTCTTTGGGCCGCTCAACAAATCCCCATGAAGATTATAGATCCAGAAGGCGTTGGTAATGGCCACACTTATGCACCTCCTCGTCCATGGTACATTACACAGGATGAGAATGTCTTTACCTTGTCAGCAACCCCTGAGGATTACACGCTTGTCTTGCTTGATGAAGATGACGAGGTCGTTTATTCAGACACTCTACTCTCTGGCTCAACGATGTTCGTACTGCCTTCAACACTCTCGGGTAATTTTGAACTCCGCCTCATACCCTTCGCTTCAACCTATTGTTATAGGGGATATTTGGAATTATAACACATATATTATGACACTAGTGTCCACTAAAAAATAGCGGAGATGTTTGTAAATTACTTAAATATAGAGTTTTAGAGCAGAAAATTGACGGTGACGATTTGAATTGACTACTTTTGCAATCCAAAAGCAAATCAGTCATT